>Ga0065712_10000007_pt1 | contig 101903 bp, 85 predicted proteins | sample MisRhiReplicate1_FD_59099 | JGI IMG/M metagenome (GOLD analysis project Ga0065712, IMG submission 59099) | Miscanthus rhizosphere microbial communities from Kellogg Biological Station, MSU, sample Rhizosphere Soil Replicate 1: eDNA_1 v3... | ecosystem: Host-associated > Plants > Roots >...
CTGCGTTAAAGGCTCTTTCAACGCAGAGGCCGCGGAGATACGCAGAGGACCGCAGAGAAAAACTCAAAGTAAGACACTACCGGACCTGGAGTAGTGATGCAGTTTTGAAAGTAGAATAGAAGGAGCAGAGTTAAAGTGCGCAACATCGCGAAAATTTTTGTCGTCACGTGTCTGGCCGTTTCGGGCCTGGTTCTCAATGGCTGTGCCTCGGGAGGAGGGACAGAGGCTAAAGACAATACGGTGGCCGCAACAGTCAATGGACGCAAAATCATGCTTTCAGAGGTTGAGCGCGGAGTGAACCTACAGACGGGCGGCAATCCAGCGGAATTAAATCAACTTCAATTGGCCCAGGCCCGGTTGCAAGTGCTCAGCAATTTGATCCAGCGGGAAGTGCTCTTCCAACGCGCTGAGAGAGAGAAAGTGCTTCCTACTGAGGCCCAGATCGATGGTGCCATCGCAACTCAAAAACAAAACAGCGGTATGACCGCGGAAGATTTCGATAAGAGTCTGAAGGCGCAGAACATCTCGATGGAGACTCTGCGCGAAGAGGCTCGCAAGGATCTCGCGATATCCGCGCTTCAGGATAAGTACAGCGGCAAGATCGACATTAGCGACCGTGAGGTCGAAGAGTTCTACAACAAGAACCGGGAACAGTTTGTGAATGCTCGCGGTGTGGGGTTGGCGATGATCGTCGTCGATCCTGCCGATAACAGTTCCACCGGAATCACTGACGACGCAAAAAACGACGCCGACGCTAAGCTGAAGATCGATAACATCTATCAGCAGCTTCAAGGCAAGGCTGACTTTGCGACTGTTGCTCGCGCGAAGAGTGAAGACATCAACTCGCTGCGCAACGGCGGCGATATTGGGTTTGCCACGGAAGAAGCTTTGAAGAATAACAGCTTCCCGCCCGAGCTGATCTCGAGCCTGTTTGGCCCGATGCAGGTTGGGGATTACACGCAGCCAATTCGTTTTGCCAGTGGCAAGTGGTACATCTTCAAGCTTGCCGAGAAGCGTTTACAGACTGAGAACCTCACGCTGGAAAGTCCGGGAGTGCGGCAACAGATTACTCAAGGGCTCACGAATCAGCGTAAGCAGATCCTGAATGCTGCCTTGTTGGAAGTGGCGATGAATGAAGCGAAGATCTCGAACAACCTCGCCAATAACATGCTGAACAATCCGAGTAATCTTGGACTGCGTCCGGCCGGCGAAGCTGCGACTGGCTCACCGTCAACTGCAGCTCCGACACAGTCGCCTGCTGCGAGCCCGGCTGCCACCAGTTCGCCCGTTACGGTGAAGCCCGCCAACGCAAATAAGTAAATCTGTGGATGTTGTTTCGGCTTTCAGAAGTACATAAGTCCTACGGAGTTCAAGACGTGCTGCGCGGCACGTCCCTGCAAGTGAACGCGGGAGAACACGTAGGACTCGTGGGCCGAAACGGCGCCGGCAAGAGCACGATCTTTCGGCTTGTCCGTGGTGATGAGATGCCGGATCGCGGTGACGTGGTGCGCGCGCGTGGCGTGAAGTTGGGCCTGTTGGACCAGCACGTCCATTTCAAGCCGGGTTCCACGGTCCATGAATCGGCACTCGCTGCATTCGGCCGGCTACAGCAGATCGAACATGAGATGCATGAGCTGGAGCATCGCATGGCCGACGCCGGAGACGAGCTGGAGAAAGTTCTCGAGCGTTACAGCGATCTGCAGCACGAATTCGAACACGAAGGCGGGTTCGAGTATGCCGCGAAAGCGGAAGCGATTCTCCAGGGACTCGGTTTCGATCGCGATATGTGGCCACTCGAAACCGAGAAGCTCTCGGGCGGTCAGCAGAATCGCCTGGGCCTGGCCTGTTTACTTCTTGCTGCTCCCGATGTTCTCCTGCTCGACGAGCCCACCAATCACCTCGACGTAAACGCAGTCGAGTGGCTCGAAGAGTTTCTTCAGGAGTATCAATCCGCCTACGTGATTGTCAGCCACGATCGTTACTTCCTCGATCGTTGTTGCCGGCGCATCATCGAGCTCGAGAACGGTCGCGCGTCAAACTACACCGGCAATTATTCAGACTATCTTGTCGAGCGCGAAGAGCGTCGCGAAGCGCAACAGCGTGCCTACGACAACCAGCAACAGTTGATCGCCAAGACGGAAGAGTTCATTCGTCGCAACATTGCCGGACAGAAAACGAAGCAGGCCAAGTCGCGCCGCAAGATGCTCGAGAAACTCGAGCGAATCGACGCGGTGCGTCACGAGCAGGCGTCGGGCGACTTTCGTCTCCAGGCGATTGAACGAACCGGAAATCATGTGCTCACCGTTACCGATCTATCGATCGGTTACAAGGACAAGCTGTTGGCGAAGGACATTTCTTTCATACTGCGTCGCGGTGAGTGTTTGGGCATCATTGGTCCAAACGGATCAGGCAAGACGACATTTCTGCGAACGATATTGAACAAGATTGCGCCACTTAGCGGCGAGGTTCGTTGGGGAACGAAAGTTCAGGTTGGATACTACGCGCAGCAACTCGACGACCTGGACGATCGCAACGAGATCATTATGGAGTTGCGTCGCGTGGCGCCGTCGAATGCTACGGCGGGTGAGTTGCGTTCATTTCTGGCGAAGTTTCTTTTTACCGGTGACGATGTTTACAAGCACGTCCGAGATCTTTCGGGCGGCGAAAAGGGAAGGCTCGCCCTCGCGAAGTTGATCTACTCCCGCGTGAACGTTCTGGTGCTCGACGAGCCGACAAATCATCTCGACATTCCTTCACGCGAAGCACTCGAGGAGGCGCTTTCTGCTTACGAAGGAACGATCGTGACGATCAGTCATGATCGATACTTCCTCGATCGCGTCGCGACGCAGATCCTGGCATTGGATGGTGTTGGTAGCGCTGAGCACTATGATGGTGACTACACCGAGTATCACGATTGGAAGCTCGGCCGGCGCGAAACTGGGTATCAACCTGCGAAGGTGGCTGAACCGGATAACCTCGTGAGCGTTGTGCCTGCACCTGCAACCGTGCCGCCTGCACCTGCGCCTTCCAAGCCGGCTTCGACGCCTAAAAAGCCTGGCGTCAAGGTGATCAAGAAAAAGAAACCCGACACGAGAACGCCGGAGCTGGTCGAGACCGACATCGCACGCGTCGAACAGCGTCTCAACGAAATCTCACAGCAGATGGGCACGCCCGAAGTCGCACGCGATGCTGATCGATTGATCGCACTCAACGATGAGTACCAGCAAACCGAGACCCTGCTTCGTAGCCTCTACGAAGAATGGGACCGCGTCAGCCAGGAACCCGCCCGGGCTTCGAGCTAAATCGCTCCTCGCACTTGGTTACTACCTATTTTGCAGGTATCTCACACAACGATTTTCAGGGCGCAGCCACGCTTTGCTGTACCATGCTTTTCGATTCTCTTCACGATTCATTAAGTCTGCGAGGATGCGTTGGTCGTCGTAGGGAGCCTGGCTGGTGACGGGCCTCGCAGATTCAAACATCCAGCGCTGGATAGTCCCTTTCACTGACCTGAACAGGACTTTGACAGCGCCTTCCTTGAGTACGCTATCCTGGAGCGGTTCGAACTGTACCTGGCCCTCTGTAACTTTAGCGACCCAGTAAACATCATCCTTGAATTCCGGAACGTTTGATAAGCATGATTCACGAAACGCGTTGCGCTCGATAGGTCCTTTCCCCCATGTGGCTGTGTAGAATCTTCTTCCGTTGGCATCGCGTTTTTCGAACACGTATGTAATCACCACTGGCGAGGCGTCTTTGGGCGATTTCCCCCAAACATCAAAATACTGCTCGAACCTATCGTCAGAGTCACTAAACAAAATTTGACCGAGTCTATTTTCTTGAGAATAGCTCACCGTAACAGCCGCAACCCTGTGCGATGAGAGGTCTGGCTCCTGGCTGTTCTGTTGTTCGCCGTGTCCGACAAAACACAAAACCAAGGCCGCGAGAAGTGCCATATGCTTCATGTTCTCAGTTTCCTTTTGAGTGAGGTTGCAAGAACGTAGTCGAACGTACTATTACTCTATTGGGAAAGCAAGAGCTAACTGAAATTTCTGTTATGAGACTGCTAGCTCTCGTTATTCCGTTTGCTTCATTACGAGATGGTCTGCACTAAACCAGTCGCGTTGATCTCATGATCGCGCGTGATCAGAGTGGCATTTAATCGACGTGCATCTGCGACAATTATGCGGTCATGCATTTCAGTTACACTTTTGCAAGTATCGAAATCAAGCATGGTAGCCGGAAAAAATGGCAACAGAACGAACTGCCGACTCTGCTCAAGTCGCTGGTATTTTGTACCAAAATCTATCGGATACTGTTTTTTCTCATTCAGGAAATATAGTTCCGCGAGAACTATAGCGGGGATATAGATCAAGGCTCGGCCGTTATCGGCTTCATCGAAGGCGCTGCTAGCCCCAGTACCCAGCAATGGTGAATCAATCAAGTACCAAAACAAAGCGTGCGTATCGGTGACATAAAAATTCATATCTAAAGTCGCCCTTCAGGATCAAAACTGCGCTCGCCTACACCGTTCAGGGTCATAGACTTGGTTGGGGCAATTTTGGGTCTTCCGGATTGACGTCTCGTCTTGTTAACTATTGGGGCAGGCGCAAGTCCTCTTTTTCACGAAATAAAGCACGAGGAGACGTGAGGTAGAACTATCGACAAACGCATGAAGGTAGTTATTCTACAAACTCACCCGAACGCCACTCTTTTTGCCATTCACCACGAATTTCTTTTAGATCAGTATCTGGATCCTCGCCATTAGAAAACGCATTACTCCAATCGCCACGCAGCGAGTGAGGCTTCTGATCAGTCGGCTCAGCCTTCGATAAATAACTGGCGAGATCCAGTTTTTCCTGAGTCGTTAAACCAACAACCAAATGCTTGATGTGTTCCAAGACAGTCATCATTCAGCTCCCCTGATTGACAGTCATTCTACCATCTAACAGCGGTCTAGGGCACCGCTACCCCAATTTCGCTGCCAGGATTGCGTTTGTTCTTCAGTCTCCTGAGCCTCTCCCGAATTCGCTACCGGTCTAAAATGGCAAAAATTGGACCATTAGAGTGTTGTTGGACCACCTCGTTCGGTGTCAGAACAGCAGAAGAGTATTAATCCCTCTGCCATGGATTGAAAACTGCGACGCCTATAGATGGAATTTGTCCAGTATCCCTGGTAACCAGCGTCAGATTGTGCTCCAACGCAGTCGCTGCCAAAAGACCATCAATGACGGGCAATACTATTCCACTCTTGCGAGCGGCGGCAGTTAACAAGCCCCAGCGATCAGCCACTTCTTGATCAACGATCAGGATTCGACCCTCAAAACGCGCGTGCAGATCCTTATCGAGCCAAGCTTCCAAAGTTGCTCGACGTCGCGACTGCGAAAGAGCCGCTATCCCGCGTCGAATCTCACCCAATGTCAAAACACTCAAGTAAAGCAGCGACTCGTCAGTGCCTTCAATCCAGCGTGTCACGCTTGCTTCGGGCCGGGGTTTGACGAGTTCGGAGATTATGTTTGTATCGAGGAGAAAACCGCTCACAGCTTGATTTCCCGGCCCGGGTCCACGTCACGGCTAAGATCGAGCGTAACGCGCGTGAGGGGCGATTCTGCAAAGAATCTCACAAGGCTCTTTGGTTGCCGAACTCGTTTGATTAATTGCGCATACTGCTCCGCCGGCAGCACAACAACCTGTTCCTTGCCTTGACGGGTTACTACCTGTGGTCCTTCAGTTCGAGCACGCCGAAACAACTCGCTGAACCTTGCTTTGGCAGTTTGCAATTGCCACTGTTCACCTGACCGTTTCGTGCTGGGTTGACTGCTCTTTCTTGATCGCGGCATGGTCTCTTTTTACCTCGCTGACTAGTCTGACTAGATTCACTATACGAACCCAAACGAAATGGGTCAACTTGGAATCGATGACATGGGGCAGAAGCTGTGCACCCAATGGGCGAGCCAAACGTAACGAGGACTAAAAATCCTATCCAAAAGCACAAAACGGATCTATTATTCGCACCAATCCTAAGCTCTCTCCCTGAATAGTCGAACGACTCTCCCGCATCGGCCGCACAGTCAGCGGTAGTGGAAGTCTCAGCCTGAAGGAGGTGCTTATGAAACTCGTCCCGACAAGCCCAAAGCTCCTTTTCGTAATCTCATTTCTAATCGTCGCGGGGTGCTTGATCTTTCCTGCGTTACCTCAGACTCGCGAACGTACAGTTGGTCCAAACCGTACTGAAGCCAACGTAAAGGTAGCCGACATCATAAAAACCGATGTCGATCTCGTCACTGTTGACGCACTCGTGCTCCAGAAGAACACTTCACGAGTTGTTGGCGGTTTGAAACAGGAAGACTTTCTCGTCTCCGAAGATGGCACTAAGCAGACCCTCACGCATTTTAGTCAGGACAATCTACCGCTGTCTGTCCTGCTGTTGATCGACCGTGGTGGTTGTTTAGATCCATTCGGCGAGGAGGTTCGAAGGGCCGCTAACGATGCATTGTCACGCCTGAAGCCGAGCGATGAGGTTGCCGTGATGACTTACCACGACACAGTGGAACTACAACAGGAGTTCACGCGCGACCGCCGTTCGCTCGAATCTGCGCTGAGGTATGTGCCGCCGCATGACGAACGCGCCAATCATTGTCTGAACACTGCTTTTGAAGAGGCGGCCAACTACATGATGAAAGCCGGTAATCCAACTGGCCGGCGAGTCATTGTCGTGATCACAGGAGTGACACGAAACTGGGATTGCACTAATGGTCCTTCACATACCACAGCCACACATTCGATTTTCGAGTCAGGTAGCGTTGTATGCGGTATCATTCCGAAAACGCCGGAACAAATAGCGGAGAACGGTATGATGCGTTGGGCCACTCGGTTTGGGCGTTTGGGTGGCGCTCATTACCTCGATATTCAAAAACTCGCCGATGATACGGGAGGCGAAATCCTGCGCGATAAGCCTGAGGAGCTCGACCACTCGTTCAATACGCTGATCACTCATCTTCGCACGCGCTACAGTTTCTCTTTCGTATCGACTAACAAGAAACGCGATGGCACTGTTCGGAAACTGAAGATTGACGTGGCCGAAGGCGCTGCAAAATCCGAGGGCCGGTTGGTAGTTAAAGCGCGGAAGAGTTATGTAGCGCCGAAAAGTTGAATGTCATTTGTTATGTCGAGAACCGCGATCGGATTAATTCTCTTGTTGGTTTCAATAGTCTGCAACGGTGGATCGTTGCCGAAAGCGGGCGAAACAAAAGAAAAGTCATGTCGCGCGCATCCGCAGTTGATTGGCCGTTGCTTTACTGTTCGCGGCCGTTTGTCGAGCTACAACGGAGCTCCGGCGCTACGGATCTGGCGAGTTGGTACACGACGAATGCTCGGCATTTCGGAGCAGCGCTTCGCAGTCGAGGGATACCGGAATGTTCCTGCGGACATAGCAAGCCAAATCGACCAGGACGTTTCGATCTTCGGTGATTTTCTGGTTTGTCCGTTCACCGCGTCTCGGCCTGGAGAAATGCAACTCGTATGTATTGAGAGCGGGAAGAACCTGATTGTTCGCAAGCGAGAATAAGATTTTGGTAGGCGCGTGGGGGTTCGAACCCCAGACCTCTGCCGTGTCAAGGCAGCGCTCTACCGCTGAGCTACGCGCCTGAGTTGCGCAATAGTACGCGACATAAACAGCCGTCTGCAACCTGCTCTGCTGAGCCGTTTTCTACTCGAGTTCCTGCCGGCAAGGCGATGGCCGTTTGTCAGCCACGACCGATCCCTACTACCATGTAACCGACCGTCTAATCCAAACTCGACAAGGGCAAGTTCAACTTGCCCAGGGGCTATCACGCGCTCAATACGTCGCAGCGGAAAATCGGTCGCACTCAGCTAACGCTATTAATAAGGAGCAGTGAGTATGGATGAACGAGAAGATACGACTATCTACAAAGTCGTTATGAACCACGAAGAGCAATACTCGATTTGGCCGGCTGACAGGGAAAACGCACTCGGCTGGGTTGACGCGGGCAAGAGCGGGACGAAACAAGAATGTCTGGATTACATCAAAGAGGTGTGGACTGACATGAGACCGCTGAGCCTCAGAAAGAAAATGGAGGAATCCAAGCCTGCTAATCAGTGAAATCCAAGAAGAACATATGACCAGCTTGATACAACCATACAAAGGAAACCTAGTCGATCTATTAGTTCCCAATGCGGAACGCGAAAGCATCATCAGCCATGCTGCGCGGCTTCCGCGTATTCAGTTGACGCAAAGAAACCTTTGCGATCTGGAACTGCTTGCGACTGGCGCGTTTTCACCACTCAAAACGTTTATGAATAGCCAGGACTACCGTAGCGTGGTCCATGACATGCGCCTTGCTGACGGCACCCTCTTTCCTATTCCGATCACCTTGCCGGTTCCGTCAACGGACCATATCTCTGAGGGCGCTGAGATTGTGCTGGCAGACGATCACAACGATCTGTTGGCGATCATGCGAGTGGAGGAAATTTACGAGTGGGACCGGCAGGAAGAGGCAAAGTTAGTTTACGGCACAACAGACCTGCGCCATCCGCTGGTTTCAGAAATGCAGGCATGGGGCGACCGGTGTATTTCGGGTGAACTGAAGGTGGTGCGGCTGCCGAAGTACTACGACTTTCGTCGCCTGCGATTAACACCGTCGGAGGTGCGGGCAAAGCTATCTGAGTTAGGCTATAAAAATGTGGTGGCGTTTCAGACACGCAATCCACTGCACCGCGCTCACGAAGAAATGACAAAGCGAGCGGCGCAAAAGATCGACGGTACGCTTTTGCTTCACCCCGTCGTCGGTATGACGAAAGCGGGTGACATCGACCACTACACGCGAGTTCAATCCTACAAAGCGCTGGTCGATAAATATTATCCCCGTTCAACTATGCTTGCGTTGCTGCCGCTGGCGATGCGCATGGCCGGGCCGCGTGAAGCGATCTGGCATGCAATCATTCGACGCAATTTCGGCGCAAACCACTTCATCGTCGGGAGGGACCATGCGAGTCCAGGCCGGGGTTCTGATAACAAGCCGTTCTATGGTCCATACGATGCGCAGCATTTGATAACTGAGCACGCCCCGGAAATCGGAGTGCAGCCGATGTTCTTCTCGGAAATGGTTTACCTCGCGGATGAAGGGCGCTATGAAGAGTCGTCACTGGTAAGGGAAGGACAGCGAACGGCTTCGATTTCCGGCACCCGGGTGAGGGAAGACTTCCTGCAACGCGGGCGCCGGTTGCCTGCGTGGTTTACACGTCCGGAAGTGGCCGCGATTTTGAGTGCGGCCCATCCGCCGCGACATGAACAAGGTTTTTGTCTTTGGTTCACGGGTTTGAGTGGCTCGGGCAAATCAACTACGGCTGACATCCTGACGATCATGTTGCTGGAGCATGGCCGCCAGGTTACCGTTTTGGATGGCGACGTGATTCGTACGCACCTTTCCAAAGGACTTGGTTTCAGCAAGGAAGATCGTGAGACGAACATTCGCCGCATCGGTTTCGTGGCATCTGAGGTTGTGCGACATGGAGGCGGAGCGATTTGCGCTGCGATTAGTCCGTATCGCGCCACTCGCAACGAGTGCCGGGCAATGATCGGAAGCGATCGCTTTTGTGAAATCTTTGTGGACACGCCACTCCGGGTTTGCGAGGACCGCGATCCAAAAGGAATGTATTCTCTGGCGCGGAAGGGTCAACTCAAGGGATTTACGGGAGTAGACGATCCGTATGAGCCACCTCAAAATCCCGAAATCACACTTGATACAATCAACTCTTCGGCGGAAGAAAATGCGGAACGGATCCTGTTGTATCTCATCGAGCGAGGTTTCATTAGGCCGGCTGAGTCCGCTGAGGATGGGGTTGATTTCGACGAAGAGTTGCGGGTGGGTAGTGTTTAGTTGAACCGGCTTTGCACCAATCTTTACTGAGAAGATCTCCCCGCAAAGGCGCAAAGAAAGCCGTATATCGAATTGCGCCGGCAGAGTTTTGACCTAACGGTTACTCAGGCTCACTGCTCAGATATTCAGCGATCTCCTCACGCGACATCGCGTCGCTGAGGCTGGCATAATCGCCATCGTTGCGTAAACCTTCCGCTATATCCGCGAACTTCTTCACACATGAACGAAACACGTATGGACCAAAACTGACTCGGTTGATTCCAATCTCCCGCAATACGGAGAGTGGCGCGGCGGTGGCGGAAGCGAGGATATTGATTGGAGCTTCAATCCGCTCCCGAAGAATGCGAACAGTTGCCTCATCTCCCGGACCAATCGGATAGATGCAGTCGGCTCCTGCTGCGACGTAAGCTCTCGCTCTTGTTTCAGCCTCCTCCATCGCCTGCTGTGCCGTAAACGATGGTGAAACAAAACTGTCAACCCTGGCATTGATTACGAGATGCACATCTTCCTCATCCGCAATTTGCCTGAGCGTTGAGATCCTCCGGCACTGCTCCTCAACGGGGCGCAGGCCGCCACCTGGTTCCAGTCTGTCTTCTATGTTGACGCCGACGACACCGGATTCGAGTACCTGCTGTGCCGTCAGTTTCAGCTCAGAGAGAGACTCGCCGTAGCCGCTTTCGATATCAGCGGTTACCGGAACATCCACACTGCGCGCAATGCGTCCAAGAAGATCGATCAGCGTCGAACGCTTGATCATCTCTCCATCCTGATAACCCAACGATGCCGACACAGCAGCGCTGGCGGTCGCGATGGCTGGGTAACCTTTCGCGGCAAGAATCCGCGCGCCGATTGGATCCCAGATGTTTGGCAATACCAGCAGGTCACCATCATGGTGGAGAGACAGCAGGGCCTCCGCTTTTTCTTTTTGCGATCGTTTGCTCATCTCAGAATTTCTATACAGGATTTACAAGATTTTCAAGATTAACAAGATCATACAGCAGATCGTTAACGAACAGGATTGATTCTCGCCAGCTTCTTGAGAAGTTCGCCCTTTTCAACAGCAGATGTTTTCGCGACGGCAAGACGGAGAGAAGCCAACAGCTTCCGCAACTCCGTGCGCTGCTCGACGACGTACACATCGCCGCCCTTGGAATTCGCCGTTGTGATGACTTCATCGGTGAGCATCTCGTTAAGACTCTTAACGGCTTCGGCCGCATGCGCTCCATTCGGGTGCAAGGTCAGATACTTAATCGCGGGTCCGAAGACAAAGAAGTGGCAAACCTCATCGCCTTCACAGTCGGACGGTTGAGGATTCTGCGCCGCTGCCCAGGCAATACGATCCGCGATCGGCAATGTGTGATATTTGGCTTCGAGATTCCAGAGCAATTCGCTGCGCATGTCGTAACCGCCGCCAAACTCGTTGGGAATAACTTCCGCAGCGTGCGCCTTGCGCCATTCGCGATACTGCGACATATCACCTCGTCGCTCGTCAGGAAACGTTCTGGCCCAGTTAGCGAGCGCGAGAAGCTTCAATAGCTCAAACTCGGCACGCGTGCTCACATCTTTAACTTCACTAATTGAACTCGCGGCGAGATTGTAGATTTCCTGCCGGTCGGCAAACTCTGTGTTCTCTGCCTGGAGACGCGCTTCGATAATCTGCCGCAAAAGCTCTTGCCGCCGGCGAGCACTGTAGTCAAACAACAGACCGCCGAAGAGCCAGCCCGTTTCGCCGTTCGGCAGATCGACGCGATACCAGTAGCCGGTCTTGTCGCCGATGGTCTCCTGGTTTGCGGAACGCGCGATGGCGTTCACAACCGTGCCGAGTTTCAGCCGCAGGATCTCTTCAGCGGTAATCTGGGGCGCCCTGCGCGCGCGCATGGCAGAGACGGTTGTGATCTTTGCCTGGGGAACATCCAGCTTGATCTCGTCCACCTGGACCACGAGCAGGGCGAGAGCGAAGATTAGTAATTGATATTTCATTGTTCGCAACTCGTATTTTCATTGATAATTACTTATTATCTTCACTCAGAAGCGTCAAAGAAATACATTATATTGCAACTCCTTATTAAGTGTTTTTGCATTTCTTAACCCATCATCTTTGGTTGATTGCGGCCGGTGGCGGCGCCGGTGTTGCAGGCCGGTACATCCAACTGCATATGCGGCAGGCCCATCGAGTCATTCTGCCGGATGCAAACGCAGAGCTTGTTCGATTCCACCAGTTGTATGGATACAACGCGCACTCGTTAGTTGCTATTGCTCCGGGAGTTCGTCTCTGGTCCTGTCCGGAAACGGAGGGAGCGGTCGGCTTCAACGATTTTGGCAAAGTATGGTTGGTGTCCGGAGATCCTCTGGCCAGTGCCGAGAACCAGGCGACTGTAGCCGATCATTTTCTCCGCGCCGCACGTGCACAGGGCCGGAGCGTTGCGTTTATACCTGCCACCGAGCGCTTTGCAAAGCACAGTAGTCGATTGGGACTACGGGCAGTAAAGATCGGATCAGCCCCGTATTTTGATCTGACAACGTGGGCTCCGCGCGGCGATCGAGCTAAAAAGGTTCGAGCTGGTGTGAACCAGGCGCGTCGCGCCGGGGTCGAAGTGACGCAGGTCATCAACATAGATGAGACGCTGATCCGCGAAACAGTCTGTCTTTGTAAGAGCTGGTTAACTACACGCCGTAGTCCGATCAAGTTTGAATGGCTCTTCTCAGTTGATCTTTTCCAACACCGCTCGAGAAAGAAATACTTCACCGCGCGTGATGCTACCGGACGGTTGGTGGGCTTTCTTGCTGCCAGTCCGATTCCAGCACGCGACGGCTGGTACCTTGAAGATGTTCTACGGCTGCCGGAAGCGCCCAATGGCACTGCCGATTTGCTGGTTGTTGAAGTACTCAATTCGCTGAAGCATGAAGGAGCCAAACTTGCCACGCTCGGCACCGCGCCAATGGCCATGGAAGGTAGCGTCGATTCAGTCCAATATAGTTCTAAGCTTTCAAAACTAGCGCGTGTAGTCGCCACCGTCTTCGCCGTTTTTTATAACTCCGATGGCGTGAGGCGCTTTAAGGCCAAGTTTGCGCCGAGTTGGTGGGAGAGTGAATACATCCTCATATCGCGAAACGTCACCGCACCTCCACGCGTCATCTACGCTTTGGTTCAGGCAGTAGTGCCTACCGGAGCATCTGACCTGATTGCGCGACACTTTACTCGTGTGTGGCGGCGAATGACCTTCGCTAAGGAACGAGCCGGTGTCATGGCTGCAAGGCAAGACAGCAAAAAGATCAGTCAAGGCGAGGTAAGTTCGAACGGTAAATCGATCCCTTGCTCAGGACAATTTGTTTCAGTCGATGCACTAAACCTTCACTATGTCAGTGCCGGATCAGGCCGGCCGGTCGTCTTGATTCACGGGAATCCTGGTTCGCACCATGATTACACAGTGGCAGTCCTTAATAAATTATCCGGATCTTTTCGTGTTATTGCCTTCGATCGTCCGGGACACGGCTGTAGTGAACGACACCATTCTGTCGAAACCACTGTTGCAGTCCAGGCGCGCATTATCCGCGATGCGTTATGGAAACTCTCGATCGAGAAGCCGGTGATTGTAGGCCACTCCTGGGGTGCTGCTCTTGTTTTGGCGTTGGCAGTGGCTTATCAAGACGAGCTTTCCGGGGTCGTGTTATTAGCGCCGGCCGCGTATCCGAACGTCAGCATCGAGTGGTGGTCACTGTTTCCTCATGTGCCAGTGGTCGGAAGGTTCGCCGTGCATACGCTCACGCCTTTAATCGGACGAATCGTCGTGAATGAAAACTTGAAAAAAGCTTACTATCCGCAACCCGTGCACAAGGAGTACGCGCAGCAGTCTGCGCAAATGTGGATCAGGCCGGAACAGTTCAGAGCTTGTGCGTACGATGAACGAACTCTCCGTTCAAGTCTGAAGCTGTTGAGTCCCCGATATCCAGATATTGAGCTGCCGGTGACGATCGTCACGGGCTCTAACGATCTATTAATTGAACCCGAGCAGCATGCGCACCGGCTTCATCAAGTGATAAAGGGTTCTGAATTGATCGTGTTGCCGCAGACTGGTCATCAACTACCTCAAACTCGCCCTGATGCAGTTATTGAAGCGATTGAAACTACGTGGCGCGCAGCAGACCAACGTTGTTCTTAGCCTCTGAGTGATTTCTAGTCGAAACTACACGTAGCTATGACTCAACTCGATTGTCAATTCGACTACTGGAACACTGAGGGGACACGGAAATCATTTGGCCATCCGCTCAATCTCGAGCGGCTCGGTCAATGGTTATCTCCTGACAGTCGTATTCTCGACTTTGGTTGCGGATACGGTCGATCTTTGGGCGAGTTGTTCGCTTCAGGTTATCGCAACCTGATCGGGTTCGATTTCTCACCCGCGATGATTGCGGCGGCTCGCGCGCGATTTCCGGAGATCACGTTTCAAGCAGTCCAATCCTCTACGATTCCATTGCCAGATGCATCTGTTGATGGCACTTTGTTGTTCAGCGTCCTGACGTGCGTGCCAACTGACGACGGGCAACGAGCGATCATCAAAGAACTGCGTCGCGTGTTGAAACCGGGTGGACTTTTGTACATCAGCGACTTATGGTTACAGCCAGACGAACGAAACCTGACCAGATACGCTCGTGATGAACCGAAGTATGGATTGTACGGAGTGTTCGATCTACCCGAGGGCGTGACTGTGCGACATCACGATCCTAAGTGGATCAAAACGCTCACCAGAGACTTTGAAGTGGTTGCTCTCGACCAGATCGAAGTGCTGACAATGAACGGGAATCCTGCGAAAGCCTTTCAGTGGTTTGGATTGAAACCAGCTTGAGAACTCACTACCAGGAGATCAGATGCAAACTAAAGCAGCGAAAGACGTCGATGAGTACATCGCAGGGTTTCCTAACCCCGTTCGAAAAATGCTCAGCACGATCCGAGCGACGATTCGAAAGGCCGCGCCACAGGCAGTAGAGACGATCAGTTATCAAATGCCCACCTTTAAGCTTAACGGTAACTTGATTCATTTCGCGGCCTACAAGAATCATATCGGCATCTACCCAGCTCCACGCGCGATTGAAAAGTTCAAGAAACAATTGGCCCGTTATGAAGGCAGCAAAGGGACGATTCGATTACCGCTGGATGAACCAGTTCCGGTGGACCTTATCAGTGACATTGTGAAGTTCAGAGTGAAGATGAATTTGGAAAAATCCAAAAAACAGTAGCCCGCCTTATCTCGCACCTGAGTGCGAACATTCTTGCCCTTGATATCGTTTAGACGAATGTTCCAAACGAGCAAGAAAGATGCATCCCCGAAAACTGGAAACTCATACGAAAGAATGCAATCACCACGATTGCAATAGTCGATCTGTCGTTGCCTGTAAATCTCGTTCAGAGCTTTCGGAAACGGCGGCAGTTAAAAGCTAACTACTACGCCAAGATCTGAGCGTTGCTCATTTATTAATTCTGCGTTGCCAAATTCATTTGAGGGGTGAGCTATGTCTCTCTGGATCAGCAGCGCGATCATTCTCTTGTTATTACAGACCGCTCAGTACCAGTCTCAAGAAACGAAAAACTGTGACAGCAGACCGGCAACGATCGAAGAGGTTGCCGCACCCCGCCGGTTGGACTTCGAAAGAAAAGATTGGAGTCTCACTCGCGCATACTTTGACGTCTTCGCGATTCTCAGCAATCAGAACACGTGCAGCAGTTTTTATGGTGGACCACGCGCAGCGACTACCGTGCTCAATGGTCTTGTGACACTCGTAAAATCGGAGTTGCTGGATCGAGAGATCTCCTTTCGAATGGGGGGGAGATCACGAGTGATTCGCGACTCTTCCACCGGCGCGCGCTATCGACTATTCGATAGCGCCATGGTGAATAGCAACGGCTCCTTTTATCAACGCCGCTCGGACCCGCTGCGGAAATATCCGTCCGACGTTGGCAGCTTTCCCGCAGGCACCCGGCCTGCCAGGGCTTTGATTCTGCTGCATGAGCTGGGTCATTTGATCGAGGGAGAGAATGGCGCCTGGCTTTTACCGGACGACGCTCATGATGGCCCGCAGAGCAAGGCAAACACGTTACGCGTTCAGCAGGCGTGTCGCGTGCAATTGGAGAGGTTGAGGTAGACAAAAAGCGCAACGATTCCTATTTGTACCTTTTGCGCTTCTTTGTGGCTCATCCTTTGCGGCGGATTGAGTAGAGCCGGTGTTCGGTCCGTATCAACAAGCGCTCACCGACCAATGCCGGTGATGCCAGGGCCATATCGTCCAGTTCATTGACGTGCGATAACTGAAACTGCTCCCCTGTAGTGACTACGAACGTTTGACCCTCTTCGCTCAAGCAGAAGAGCTTGCCGTTATATACCCAGGGTGAGGTCGTGAAATTCGTTGCCGCTGGATCGATCCGTGTCTTGTAAGTCTGCTTTCCAGTCTTGGCGTCAAAGCGATTCAAGATTCCGGTCTCGGTCAGCGTGTATACGGCACCTTGATAAGCCACTGACGACGGCAGGTAAGTTCCACCACGCGGTTGTGACCAAACCACATACTCGTTTGAAGTCTCCCCCTCTTTTAGAGAAATGTCACCCGAAGCGCCAGGACGGATCGCAAACAACGGATGACCTCGGCCACCATTAATGTAAAGTAAACCCTCATACGCGAAAGGCGTTGGAACCGGCGTCACCGCCATGCCCTTCATGCGCCACAACTCTTTTCCTGCGAGGTCGTAACTGATGACTTCTTCTGGTCCAAGCGCCACGATCTCGGTGCGCAGCGCGTGCCGCCAGATAAATGGTGTGGACCATCCGGAAAGCTGCGTTGGCGGTGCTTTATTGCCGATGTTCCGATTCGTGCGCCAGAGCTGCTTGCCTGTTTGCTTGTCGAACGCGGCGATGTATTGCTGTTTCTGGTTATCACTTAAGACAATTAGCAGGTTGCCGGCCAGCGCCGGTGAACTCCCCGTTCCCAGGTCGAGGTAAATCGGGTTCGCTTCAAGTGGAGTGGTCCAAGCCTGGTTGCCTTTCAAGTCAAATGCCCATAAGCCCAGGTTCGCCACGTACACGTAAATGAATTTTCCGTCGGTGACGGGAGTCTCTGAGACGAAGCTGTTTTTGCGATGGCGTCCGCCGGGCGGATGTCCGGTAAAGAACTCCTTCTGCCATTCGATCTTGCCGCTTTTCAGGTTGAGACAATAGAGCAGGTAATGCAGCGTCACCTCATTCGGCAACTCGATGTCGCGCTCCGTCACGCGCTTGATTATCTCTTCGATCGGGAGTCCTTGTTTTTGTAGTTCCGCGACGTACTCGTTGCTGTATTCAGTGCCGGTCTGCGGTGGCTTCGACTTGCCCTCCGTTGTGACGGTGGTCACGTACACTTTGCCACCGGTCACGATGGGCGAAGACCATCCGCGTCCCGGGATCTCCTGGAACCATTCCACGTTCTCGGTCTTGGACCAACGTTCGGCAAGCCGCGCATGAGTTCCGACAGGATTTGAATCCGGGCCACGGAACTGTGGCCACGCCAGATCCTGGCCGTAAACTGTGACTGCCATTAATAGCAGCGCGCCCAGCAAGCCGGCTCGGCGCAAAAGAATGTAGCTGGTCATATGATTGAAGATCCTGAGAGTCCGGTAATCCTGCCAAAAGCGCTATCGCTTTCTAAGGCATGATTAGAAGATTTGCAAGAATTAAAAACAGCAGGGGTAATCCAATTTTTCGCACCACCTGAACGCCTGCGAAGTTTTCACGAAAATCCGAAATTATAGATGGAACCTCACCGAGATTCTGAATAAAATAACCTGGACTCCGGATCGTCCGACGCGGATGTCGTTTGATCTCAGTCGATTCTTTCTCAGCTCTGCTCGGAATTGCAATTGCGTAGTGTTTCCATAGCGCGCTTCGCCGTTTTCTTTCCGTAGTTGAAGCTCATACGAAATTGTGGATTCCCGACCCTTTACATCTCTCTTTCAGGAGGACTCTATGAAGATCAGAGTTGTGCTTGTTCTATCCGCGCTTCTCATATTCACGTCGATGGCCCTGGGACAAACCAGCCGCGGCACGGTTACCGGAACCGTAACTGACCCCAACGGCGCCGTAATCGCTGGTGCGCAAGTTACCCTCACCAGTGTCCAGACAAAACTCAGTCGTGTAACTACCTCCAATAGTGAAGGGATCTACCGCCTGGAAGCGGTTGACCCCGGAACCTATTCAGTAAAAGTCACTGCCGTTGGCTTTGGTGACGTCGAGAGCACCGGCGTCGAGGTCAGGGCCAATCAAACGTCAGATATCCCGGTACAATTAGCGCCTTCCGGACAGCACGCGACGGTGGACATTACCACTGATGCCGGCCAATTGGTTCAGAGTGAGGCACCTGTCCGAGGCGGCAATATCGATAAAGCGAGAATTACCGAATTGCCTTTTGCGGGTCGCAATCCAGTGTCGCTGGCGCTGACCTTGCCCGGTGTTTCCACCAATCGTTTTGGTTTTGGTGTGGGAACGTTCTCCGTCAACGGCTCACGCGGACGTTCGAACAATTTCCTGATTGACGGGACCGAGAACAACGACATCTCTGTTGCCGGACAGGCTTTTCAGATCACCAACCCTGATGCCGTGCAGGAAGTCTCCGTGCAGACGTCGAATTACGATGCCGAGTTTGGGCGTGCGGGCGGCGCTGTTGTAAACACGATTACGAAATCAGGCACCGACGATTTTCATGGCAGTCTGGCATACCTTTTTGATGTCACGCGCGACGACGCGATCACGAATACGCAGTCGCTCATTGCCTCCATCCGACAACGAGGACATCCACCTCGCGGCACAGAGCAGTACTACGCCGGAACGTTCGGTGGTCCAGTTCTGCTTCCGCATTTTGGAGAAGGTAAACCGTTTTCCTACAACGGCCGTCAACGCACCTTCTTCTTTGTTGCGTGGCAGGAGCAGTTCCGCAGTTCTTCTACATCGGCCAATCGCACGGTGTTGACGCCTGCCGGACGTGCCGCGTTGAGAAATCTCTTTCCGGCTGGAACTAACCCGCGAGTAGATCTTCTTCTGGACGTGACAAAGAACGTGATCGGTGAGTCGTCATTCCAGAATATCGACATCGGCGCTCGTCCAGGTTGTCCTGCTCCGTGCAACATTCAATTTGGGACCGGCGCACTGTTTGTTCCACAAACATATCGCGAGCGCCAGGCGCAACTGCGCATCGACCACATGATCGGACAAAACGATCAGTTCTCAGCGCGCTACCTGTTTGACGATCAGAAAGATCCTTTGGGTGGAGGCATCACGTTCCCGGGCTTTGCAACGGCAAACAACAATACCTATCAGAACCTGCTGTTCACCGAGACCCATACTTTTTCCGCCAGTTGGACCAACGAGGCGCGACTCGCCTATAACCGTATCCTGATTGATTTTCCACTCAATCCTTCCGACTCACTGGGCCTGACCCTGCCGCGTTTCGATATTTCGACGCTCAGCCAATTTGGTATCGCGACGAATCTTCCACAAGGACGCGTCGCCAACAACTATGTGCTTCAGGACACGGTGAGCCATATTCATGGTAACCATACTTTCCGGTTTGGATTGGATCTCCTGAAGCAGCGGTCGCGGCAGTTCGCACCGATCGTCGAGCGCGGCCTCCTGACCTACCGCTCAGGTGGCGGCTTTACTGCACTCGGCAACTACATTGACAACTTCGCCGGATCGGGCGGCGGCACGCAGAGAGATTTCGGCAGCCCGCGCTACTATCCCTTCTTAACGCGGCAAGCGTACTTCGCACAGGATCGCTGGCATGTGTCGAGCTCGCTGACACTGACACTCGGTCTGCGTTACGAGAACTTTGGAAACGCGATCAATACACTGCATACCGCGGCTTTCACAGGACTATTCAATGTCGATCCGGTTACCTTTGCGGGCCCCTACAGCGAGCCGAATAAGGTCGAGAGTGACAACAACAACTTCGCCCCAACTTTCGGCCTGGCCTATTCACCGTCTTACGAAAATGGTTTCATGCGAAGGCTCTTTGGCGATCGCGAGACCGTGTTCCGCATGGGTTACCAGGTCGGATACGACTCGTTCTTTAACAACATTGCCTCGAATGCGGCGACTTCGTCTCCGAACGTTGTAGCGACGGCCATTCCCTCTGTCATCAGCGCATCCGCGCCAAGAGGCATTTCAAATGTGACTGGTTCGCTGCCAACAACACCGCGTCCGCTATCTCCCCTGGATTCGCAAACTCTCGTGATCCACAACCTGGTTAATCCTTATTACCAGAAATGGTCGGCCGGACTTCAACGCGCCTTCCATAATTTTGTGGTTGATGCTTCTTATGTTGGGTCAAAAGGAACAAAGCTTTACCTGAATGAGGATCTCAATCCGAGCGTCCCGGCAGTAGCGAATGCTTTTAATCCTGGAATTCAACGCATCACGCCCGCAGCCTTCACCGGATCGAGGACTTGCACGCCAAACACTACCGGCTGCTTTATCTCGGGTCGCCTCGACAATCTGCAAGGCTCACGCTTGATTCGTACCAATGGAGGCTCGTCTATTTATCACTCAGCACAACTCCTCGTCACGCGCCGGTTCGTCAACGGTTTTTCCCTCACCAGCGCCTACACATGGTCCAAGCTGATTGACAATGCCAGCGAGGTTTTCGGTGTTGCGGACACTAACCTGCCGCAACAGGCTGCATTTCCATCCATCTTCGGCGGACAGGCGCTTGAGCGCGCGGTCTCTCTCTTCGATCGCCCGCACCGCTTCTCGCTTACCTACGTTTATGCCATTCCGTTTATGAAAGAGCAGCGTGGATTCGTTGGTCACGTTCTTGGTGGCTTTGAGATCTCAGGCGTGACAACTTTCGAAAGCGGCGTGCCCTTAACGGTGGTAAACGGCCAGGACGCAGACTCAATCGGCGGAAACCTGGACCGTCCGGATTTCAATCCGAGCGGACAGACTGGAGTGAGAGCTGTCCCGGCAGTCGCTACGGCATCGGTTAATCCGTGCTCAGTTACAGTCGGATCGGTCTTTTACACTAATCCTGATGCCGGCAACGCCTGTATCAATCCTGCGAACGCACAGTACATCGGAATTCTGGCCGGCACCGGACGGCGCGGCAATCTCGGTCGTAACACGCTCCGAACGGACGGTACGAATAACTGGAATCTGAACGTCCTGAAGCGAGTGATGATCGGTGAGTCCAAATCGCTTGAGCTCCGAGCGGAGTTCTACAATGTCTTCAACCATCCACAGTACGGGCAAGGAAGCGTTAGTCCCTTTTCACCAGGTAGCACAGGCGTACCGGCCAATGTCTTCACTTCGGCAGCAGGTCAGTTTTTGCATCCGGAGTTTTCTGACGGCGGCGGACGCGTCATTCGTTACCAGTTGAAGTTTGCCTTCTGAAGCAGCATTCACGAAAGTCTCTGAGTTGGACAAAGCCCGGCGGAACTATACCACCGGGCTTTGCCTTCTATTCCGGTCATTCTTCTATCACTTTCTGCTTTTGTACTTCCTTGTGATCTATCCTTTGCGGTGGATCGAATAAAACCGGTGTTCCGTCCGTATCAACAATCGCTGCCACTGGCGTCGGATGGCACTGACGGTCAGCACTTATTTTTGCGCGCCTGCCATGTTTCCAAGACGAACAAGCACAGAGTGTGAGCTGCGTGAACTGTCAGCCGTGCATGCCTGGCTGCAATTCTATATGTTCTCTTGCCATGTCCGTGCGCGCTTCCTGCATGTGTCCGGAATGATCCCACACCGTCGATGATTGAAGTGAGGCCAGACAGTATTCTCTTCAAATCATCGTCCTCCACTGACTCTGGCGCTAACTTCAAATCCTTCGACACAGAACGCCAAAGGCTAGTGATCGTCTGCTTAGCCGGCATTTCAATGTGAGGACTCTCAGAAATATATGTTTTGCATAGTGCCTCTACTATGGCGCATGCAGCCGTAACCGCTGCTGGTGGATCAGCGTCCACAGTTCTGTGCGCGCGCTCAAACTCTTCTTCTATTTCCTTTACTGAAACCTCTCGCAACATCTTCGCCAGCGAGCGGGAGGGAGCAGTGACTGAGGCTCCGTATAGCTTTCCACCGACCCCATACTGAAGCCCATATCGGCTTAGTATCATCTTTACTCGTTCAATATCCTTGGGTTTGTCAGGGCAGCTTCGAGTCATATCCCCGTCCATGAACTCTTCGAGGACTTTGCCTAATATTTGGAGCGCTTTGCCCGGATCGGTCTTGCCTTCTCGAATCAGCCAGCTCGTTACTTTCTTGACGCAATTACCCTCGGGTACATCTCCTGATGCTCCGGACTCATAAAAGAGAGACTCAATGGATTGGTGATGGAAGTAGTAGCCGCCAATCACCTCGCCGACTACCGCCGCCAATGGTCTGGGAATTTCAGTAAGCATGCTTCAAGCCCAAAACATCTTGTTCAGCTTGGCGTAGGACTCAGAGTCTCATACCTGATCCAACAAAAGAAGTAGTAGTAGTGTTCATCATAATAAGAAGATGCGATACCTCAAACCTTGGTCACCGTACACCGCTGGTTTGATAAATCGCTCGACAAGATCAGCTGAGCGTGTCAGGAAGATTGCTCTGGAGGATTGAGGTCGCCTCAATTCTGGCAATGACTTGAAATCCCTTATTCTTCTTAAATTCCATGCGATAAATAAAATTCTTCATCGACTCGGAAGGATCAATTGAATTCAGATCGAATTTGTCCAACGTGCGACGCGGAATAGCCACCGATAACAATGGTTTTTCTTCGAGATGTCCAGTCTGGGCGTTTACGACATCACCTACTGCCGTAACGATTGCGATTTCAAATGGCAGTAGTGCGAATATCTCTCTAGCGACCCGCAACACACAGCCGCAGATGTAATCCTGGTAAAGATCGTAAAACTGCCCCTGCGACATCTTTTTCGTGGACAGTTTGCCGCTTTGCAAGAGACTCTTAGTTTCATTCGGAACTACGTTCTGCCCATTGATATTTAGAGTGACGTCAATTACTGACGTATTCTGAAATTGGAAACCAACGCTAGAGCCAATATCGCTGATCTCGCGGAACGGACCGATTTCGTCTATTACGTCCTTGAAGGCCTCAAGATCCCCAGCTAGGATGCGGCGCGCGATTTCACGCCTCTCTTGCCATTCAGCCATTTCATTTTGGTGCTGGTTGACCGCGTCAAGATATTCCTTCGCATCTGCTTTTTGCGCCTGCTCTACAGCGACATTCAAGGCTTGTTTTTTTGACTCGCCTCGCCGAAAGAGCTTGTCCCAAAAGCTGGGTTTGAACTCATCTACCGCCACCTGAGCACTATTCGCTCGCGTGTGAGATCTTAATGGAGCTGGTGGAGACGAACATGAATACACTGCCTCCCAATCCCATGTTGGTCCACAGTCCTTATGGATCGACCTCAGTAGATCAATACGATTCTCGTGCATCTGAAGTTCAAACGCCGCCCGTTCACGTTCAAGCATTTTCTGACGCTGCTTTTGCTGCCGCAACAGCTCGTTATGCTGACGCCGGGATTCACGCTCAGCACGACGAGCGGCAGCTTCCATTGAGCGGAGGGCGCCTTTCCAGCCCATAGTCTTTCTCCTTATAGGTGTGTGAGAACGCGAGTCAATGTTTAACTGATAGCGAACGACTCTACCAGATGTCAAATTGAGGACGCTGAGAATGGAGCTGGTAGATGTGCAAGTTGTAATCTCCGCTGTGAGAGGTGCTAACCATCTAAGATATCAATCACTTCCGAGGTAAGATCCTCTAACGTGGAGCACGTGAACCTGGCGACCTTTGATTGTAAACGACACGCGAGAACGGCCACAATCATCTGACGAAATTTCCTCGGAGAACTCGTCGTTTTCCGCAAGCGGAAAGGCTTTGGCGCTTCGCGCAATCATTCGCCAAACCGGCCTTACAGTCGAAGGATTCATCGCACTACTTTAGGAGCTTATGCACACTGATCGTTTTCACCAGAAGTAATAAGATGCGTCCACGAAACGCCCTTACATGAACAGGCGCGTGTTTTACTACTGTGGTTCACCGCTGGCGCTCGTCCTGACGCGCTCCGCTGGAGAAAGAGGCTGGCCCGTAGTGCATACAACTTGTTTCCAAAACATTCCATGGACCGGAATGCTTTTTTGCCCGCTGGTCACCACATCCATTGGTACTAGCACAAACTCGGTCAACCATTTTGAGATCATGCAATCGGTAAACCCAGCCAAGGCGTTGTCCACCGCCAATGCGCCTAATCTTTCACAATAGATTTGATCGTGCGCGTTTGCGGGAACAGATCGAATGTAATGTTGTGGCTCATTATGAAAAACTCTCACTGGGTTGCCGCCAGCATCATGGACTCTTTTTTTGAAAAGCTGTTCCAGTTGACTTATGAATATGTCTTTTTTCGCTTCCACTCCCTCTTCGATTGACGCTCTCATTTCCTCGAGATACGTTCCCACTCCTTCAGCTACTACCACCACCGCATGAGGGTTGAGTCGCCTCTCCGTATCTATTCTCGTTTCTATGTGTCGGATGGTGTCGTTTATATAGCTCTCGGCTTCTTCCCGTCGTAAAGCCTTTATTACTTCCGGAATCAAAACCGCGTCAACGTGACCACTGGCCAAAGTTGCATTCGCCGCTACGAAACCAGATTCAGCACCGAACAATTGGATCAATCCCACCCGGCGGGTCGCCTCGGCTTCATTTCGCAGAGTGTTGATAACTTGTGTTGCTTGTTTCACCGCCGTATCGAAGCCAAACGACTGCCAAACCCAAAGTATATCGTTATCCATAGTCTTCGGAATCCCAATAATGCTTCTCATGGGGTTCCTCTCAGCAATCTGGTGAGCAACTCGCATCGAACCATCGCCTCCGAGCACATAAAGGAGATCGATGTGGTTAGCTTGGAGGTTGCTAGTAATATCCTCAGCCATTTCCGCAATAGCTTCATCTGGCTCCTTCTTCTCATCTTCTGAGTAATCGCGAACGATGCCTAGCTTAGACCCTCCTTGATCGAGCCACTCTTCAGTCATTTTCGGGTGGAGTTCAATCAAATTGTGCTCCAAATCGCGCATACCCTTAAAGCTGTTATAGACACCATAGACTCTGCCTTTTGAAACTCCATACGTATGATGATGCCGTTTGACGATACTGTGGATGACGCAGTGTAATCCGGGTGCCAAGCCTCCAGTGGTGACAATCGCGGCGTGCACGTCATGAGGATCGAATCGGAGTTGACGCCTTGGGCCAGCTTCCAGAAACGAGGGCACTTCAAGACCTTTTTGTTTCCAGTCTTCTAGGGATTTTATATCTGCGAGCACTGCCATACGCGACTCGGGTGAGCGAAAGAGTCCGAGATCATCCTGACGCTCCTCTGATTGAGTGAGAACCTTTCGCCCTTCAATCTGTTTGACCTTTGTCTGAAAGTTTTCTCCATTCTCTAAGAGGCGATTCAAGATTGACCGCTCGGTGGTTACTCGTTTGAGGTCGAATTGTCTAGACATCGGGGACAGTTCCTTTTGTTTGTGAAGACAGCCTAGTCGGGAAAAAGGTTTGATTCGTTCCGTCGATCTCTATATGACCAATGTCACGTTTGTTAATGTGACAAAGGGAAGGCATCGCTCATCCATGCGGCTACTGAGGCGCGCGCTCCTAGTAACAGACCTATGAAACCAGCAGATGCGCGCTTAAGTATGAAGGAGTAAGGATCAACTGAGCGACGCGCGCGACGGTAATAATGCAGTAGTCACGATAAGTCAAGTATAATCTAGCCTTGTTACTGCTCAATTAAAAATGTTCGCTTAACTGCTCAGTGAAATGTCCGCATCGTTGCGAGATCCACGGGCTCGCGAACCCATGGTACCAAGAGCGATTATCTGCGCGGCGCACGAAGCCAGCTCGGAACAATTAAGAGACTGAATAGGAAAGCCACAGATTACACGGATGAACACACGGATCAGACAAACAGAAGACTTTTCTGATCCGTCTTCATCCGTGTAAATCTGTGGTTAAAATACGTGCGGAATCATGCGCTTTGTAACTTTCGAGTAATCCAGATACTCCGGGTAGCGCTGCTTCACCAATCGTTCCTCGGACAGCATGCGGACCATAGCGCCCAGAAACAACACCACTCCGAACGCGACGCTTGCCGCAGATAAATGAAAGATGATGCCGGCCCAACCGAAGAGACAGGCTGCTGTGTAGATTGGATGTCGAATGAAGTGGTATGGCCCGGTAGTTACCAGGCCACCAGCAGTGGGATTGGCGGCTGCATGGAAGCTGCGAACTCCAAAAGTTATGCGGGCCCAGATCAATAAGGCCACCGCTAATACCTGAAGCGCAATCGCGATTGGCTGAGCGGTAAAGAGAACACCGATTTTGTACAAGCCGAAGACACCGGCAATCATCACGATGAGGCCGAGGATCGATAGGAGCTTCAGCATAGTGGACTAGACCATCACTTCTCGGAAGGCTGTTAAGAACTGTTTCATCTCTGGGCCGGTGCCGATTGTGACGCGCATGAACGTCGGCAGGGCAGGGAAGAGGCGACCAACTTCGACTCCACGATTGCGTAATGCATCGATCATCGGCCTTACTTCGCGCCGGAGATCGATCATCATAAAATTCGCATGCGATGGAATGTAGCGATAACCAAGTGTATCGAGTTCCGCGCAGACGCTCTTTTTCACCTCGCTGTTCAGTTTGCGACCACGAGGGACGTGATCAGCATCTTTCAGACTCGCTAGCGCTGCGACGAGTGCCATGATGTTCACGCTATCCCAGGTTTGATGAGTCTTCATTAGTCCGATATTTGCGCGTTGAGTGACGCAGTAACCACAGCGCAAGCCGGCCATGCCGTAGATTTTTGAAAACGTGCGCGCAACGATCAGGTTCGGATACTGCTTCACAAGCGGAATCGCACTCTCGTAGTCTTTGGATTCAACGTAGTGATGATAGGCCTCATCAATCAAGACCATCGTCGCGGGCGAAAGCTTCGCGAGGAATTCTGAGATCTCGTTCTTCGGAGTGATGCTCGCGGTTGGATTGTTTGGATTGCAGATGTAAACAAGACCGGCGCCATTGGCAGCCGCGAGCATTTTCTGCAAGTCGTGACGGTAGTCCGGCGTAAGATCGATCTTCACAACGTCAGCACCGGCAACGCTTGCATGGCGAGCTACGGCTTCGAACGTCGGATTGGCGACGATCATCTTCTTGTCTCTGCCGGTAAACGCAGCCGCGCAAAGCTTCAAAATCTCGCCGGAACCGTCGCCAAGAAGTACCTGGTCCACCGGAACGCTATTCACTGTTGCCAACTCATTCGCCAGCATGTCCGCATACTCGTCGGGATATCGCCACGCCAGACTGAAACCGTCTGTCATTGCCTTCAAAGCAGCGGGTGATGGTCCATAAGGATTTTCGTTTGAGCTGAGACGAACTACGTTCGTGGCTCCGAACGCTCTCCATGATCCCTGCACGTCAATTCCTGATCGCAAGGCAGCATAAGCAGCACTCACACCAACTAGTTTCGAAAAACTGCGACGAGAAAGAATTGGGTTAGTCATCATTTGCTTCCTCTCATTAGGCCAGCTCGAGGTAACTGCGCGAGGTACCGGATGAGAATAGTCGCGCTCCTTTATGAGGTCAATGAAACGGGCGTTCAATCGGGTGGTTTTCGATTGTGAGTTATGGATTTCCAGATTTTTGGATTGAAATAAATGAGAGTTCTATTCTCTGATCTCTGCAAATAATCGAAGATTGCGCCATTTAAGCGTAATGTCTTCGAGGGCATAATAGTTGCACTCCACGAATCGACGACGTATGGGCCTTCCCGTCTCCCCCAAGTTCTCCCCGCTTGCAACCGTTTGCTATGCAGCTTTGTACGCTAAGAAAGGAATCTCACATGCGAAGAAAACATGTTAAGGCTTCCGGCCCGGCGAGCTTGTTTTTTACCCTCGCGACGATCCTTGCTTTGGTTGGTAGTGCCTTGGCCCAAGGTGGATCAACGGGCGGAATTTCAGGCTCTGTCAAGGATGAAAATGGCGCAGCCGTGACTGGAGCTCAGATAGAAGTAGTTAATGCTGTGACGGGAGTTACCGAGAGGACCGTATCCTCTGATAGCGGTGGTAACTTTACCGTGACCCAACTGCCGCCAGGAAATTATCGGCTTGTCGTAACCGCACCTGGCTTCTCCAAGGCAGAACTTCCGGATATCAACGTCAGAGTCACCGAAACAACCACTGTAGCCGTACCGTTAAAGGTCGGCGAAGTCGGTGCGTCAGTGACAGTAACAGGAGCCGGGTCGGAGGTGCAGTTAACCTCGGCTACAACCGGACAGACTCTTACAAATGACACCATCAGGCGCTTGCCGCTCTCGACAGGAAATTTTCTTACTCTGCTAACGCTCTCTACGGGCGCCAACACGGAGCTGTTTCAGTCTGATGCTCTGGGCCGTGGCGCGGTGACGATTAACGTTAATGGCCAACGCCCCGTTAACAACAATTACCAACTCGAAGGTATTAACGCCAACGACGTCAACCTTCCGCAGCTGGATAATGTACCGCTTCCTAATCCCTCCACCGTGCAAGAGTTCAAAACCCAGACCTCGCTCTACGATGCGTCGCAGGGACGCAACGGCGGAGGCAACATCCAGGTTGCATTGAGATCCGGCAGTAATGACTATCACGGTGACGCGTACTTTTTCCTGCGCAATAACGTGCTTAATGCCAACGACTTCTTTCAGAATGCCACTGGAGTACCGCGGCCAGTGAATCGCCAGCAGCAATATGGTTTTTCGATTGGTGGTCCAATTTATGTGCCGCGTTTTGGTGAGGGTGGCCGCAGTCTCCTGAGTGGGAGAGGACGTCACTTCTTCTTCTTTAATTATCAAGGCACCAACGCCGCGTCAGGCGCAGCCGCGTTGACGAATTTTTCGACCACGATGCGCGTGATACCGACCAACCGGTCAGAGGCGAATCTTATAGCAACGTTCTTCCCGAGCGGTCTTCCGCCTGGAGTAACCGGGCTTGATCCGGTCGTGCTTAAACTTTTGAATCTGCCTGGTAGCAAATGCCCGACCTTCGGCGATCAGTTTTGCATACCCTCAGTAACGCCGCTTGCTAGTAATCCGAACGTCGGCAGACTGGTAAAGACCGGGCTTGGTACGTTTGAAGATGACCAGTTCACTCTTAGCACTGACCACCAGTTAACAAATAACCAAAAGCTAACGTTCCGTTATTTCCACGATGACAGTGCGCTCTTTCAACCTTTCGCCGGCGGCTCGAGTATACCGCAGCCGAGAACCACGCCAGGCACGAACCGGTTCGTCAAGCTTGGCTTAACTAGTGTAATCACGTCCAGGTTAGTGAATGAGCTTCGTCTCGGCTACAACCGGTTCTCCTTTGCACTGGTACCCAATGAGTTCATCAGTCTCTCCGATATCGGGCAAGCGCGCGCAAACGCCGGTGAATTCCCGGCCGCCACGCGTTTCAACATCACCGGTAGCGGCGCGTTCTCGATCGGCACCGGTGTCAACGATGATCGTGGCGGAAAATTCCACACTTTCGTCATCGGCGACGATCTCTCCTGGACCAGGGGAAGTCATTCCTTCCGCTTCGGCGGCGAAGGTAGCTACTATCAGCTTAACCGCTTCAATAACTTTTCAACTCGCGGCAGTATTACGTTTGGAGCCGGCACGTCATCCGACGCCCCTGGATTCCAAACTCTCAGTGGGTTCCAAAACTTCCTGCTGGGCCGGGTAACGGGCGGCCAGGGTAGCGCAGGTTTCTCCACTTTTTACTTCCGTGCCACCGACTATGCGTTCTACGCGCAGGACGACTGGAAATTCACCTCGCGCCTGACTTTCAACTTGGGTGTGCGCTATGAACTCCTGAGTGTGGCGCATGAGAAGTTTAACTTCCTTAGTAATCTCCGTGGATTCGGCGACGGTGAGGCTGGTCCCGTGCAGTTCATTCACCCGGCAGACACCCCGGTAGTGGGCACCCCGGGTGTCAGTGGATGTACTCTGGTTAAGTGCTACGACACCAACAACTGGGCGCCGCGCTTTGGTTTTGCTTACGATCTGTTCGGTGACCAGAAGACTGTACTAAGAGGTGGCTACGGCATCTACTACCAGAGGACTTCGAACCAATCGCTGTTGCAGACTTCCGGCGGTTTGCCTTTTTCGGAGCCTGTCTCACCAGCACGCTTCTCGGTGACGACCAGCAATCCGTTCCCCAGCATCCGTCCGGCTTCGGACTTTCCGCTGTCTACGGATCAGAGGGTGCCGCGACTTGTCGGCGTCGCCGCCGACGGTACGCCCCTTTTTGATGGTCCAGGTGGTAGACCCTTCTCAGGTTTCCTGTTTTATCCAGCGCGCGATTTCCACTCCCCTTACGCTGAGCAATGGAACCTTACGATCCAACGGGAAGTTGCTAAGGGCTGGGTGGCGGAAGTCGGCTATGTGGGAACTCGTGGAGTGGGTTTGATCGGTACCGGTCGGGCGTCTAATCCGTCCGAGATCTGCACCACCGCCAATCCCTGCACGATTCCAGCTTCATTCGCCTCCGGCGTGACTGCTGGAAGTTTCCAAACACAAGATCCCGGAACCGGCGTTACTCGTAATGCCGATGGCAGCTTGACGATTTCCGCGAGCACGTTCGAAAACCGTGACCTGCGCGTACCTGCTTTGTTCCTTGGGGTCGCCAACAACCGTTTGTTCGGACAAGAGCAACGCGGTGCTTCGACTTATCACTCGCTGCAAGCTTCGCTTACGCATCGTTTCTCTGACGGCCTCTATCTCCAAGCCGCTTACACCTTCGCGAAGTCGATCGATAATGGATCAGGCTCGAGTTTCCAAGACGAGTTGAATGGACTCCTGGATTTCGGTGATCAGTTCAACTCGCGTGACAACCGTGGCCTTTCCGACTTCGATCGCAAACATCGCCTGGTGATCAGCTATAACTGGGAATTCCCGGTGCAACGCTGGTTCGGTATCGAAGATAAAGGATTCGGTAGAGTGGTGAGCGGCTGGGCCATCAATGGAATCAGTACCTTGCAGTCTGGCACACCGTTCAATATCTATGACACCGCCGCCCTTACGCTGCAAGACATGGAAGGGAATAACGGCGTTTACAAAGCGACGTACCTCGGCGGACCTGTTCTCACAACGGGGAACATCTCGCAGCGGCTTGACGGTTTTGTCAACTTGGACTCGTTCCTACCCGGTGGACGCTGCGTTAACAGCCAGAACGCGATCGTCAGTTGTTCCGATCCTTCTGCTGTTGCGGCAGCTATTGGCAATTTCGGCCGCAATATCTTCCGCGGTCCTTTCCAGACAAATCATGATTTGTCACTCGTGAAGATTACGAAGCTGTCAGAACGAACGAATATTGAGTTCCGCGCGGAATTCTTTAACGTTCTAAACCACCCGGCATTCCAAAGTCCGCAGGCAGCCGGCGGTTCGCTCGGCAACTACGGTCTGGTTGATGTTTCGGGCGGCGACTCTTCGATCCTCGCCACAGCTAATCGTCCGCGTACTATCCAGTTTGGCCTCAAGCTGAACTTCTAGCTTGCGTCCACAACTGTTTTTTGAGAGGTGCAAGAAATTGCACCTCTCATTTTCTTTCACGAATGAAAAGTTTGTGGTAAATATCACCCGTAATCAGACGCAAACGGGAGATTCTATGCGCTTCTCTCTATGTCCCATCGCTTTTCTTTTGCTCCTGTTCATAGCGACGAATTCAGCCTTTGCTCAAAGCGACATGGATCCGTCGCTTCCGGGCGGTTCTTTTGAGATATCCGGACAGGTTAGTTCACCGGATGGTCGCACGCTCGTGCAGTTTGTCACTATTCGATTGGAAAGAGGCGGCGGTTTGGTCGATCAAAGAACAACCGACAGTACCGGGCGGTTTCGCTTTTCGAGGTTGAGTGCCGGAGCCTACTCCGTCTCTGCGAGTGCTCCCGGATTCAAAGTTGCGCCTCAACAGGTAGACATAACTAGATCTCTTCCGCGCGTTCATCTTCTTCTACAGTTAGTGCCGGAGGGCGAAACCTTTCGTAAGTTCCCCTCAGCGGTCGCTGTAGTAGACGCCAACGTTCCCGCAAAGGCCAGAGCTGAATTTGATAAGGGCCGTGCGGCCCTGGCAGATAAGAAAACAGAAGAAGGGATACAACATCTGGAACGCGCCGTCACATTACATGCAAACTACTACGACGCCCAATTCCTGCTCGGCACTACCTACATGGACCAGGAGAACTGGACGAAAGCAGCTCAGTGCTTAACTCAGGCGTTGAAGATCAATCCGAAGGCAGTGCCGGCGATGGTTTCGCTCGGTGAGGTCTACCGGCGGCAGAAGAAATATGATGAAGGTGAGAAGGTGTTGCAAAGCGGCTTGGCCCTGGACGACAAGTCCTGGCTTGGTCATTACACGCTGGGCCGGCTTTATTGGGAGAAACAGGATTTGATTAATGCGGGCAAGCAAGTTGCTCTCACCCTTCAGTTGGAGCCCGAGTTCGCTGATGCTCGGTTGCTGGCCGGCAACATCTTTGTTCGAGCGCACCTCCCCGAGAATGCGATCATAGAATACGAAGAGTACTTGCGTCTTAGTCCGAAAGGACAGTTCGCAAATCAGATCAAAGAGTTAGTGCAGAAGCTGAAAACTATGACTCCGGCGAAAAAGAAGTCATAGAGATCTCCCATATCTTGCCAATCCTGCAAATCATGTAATCCTGTCTATTGTTTGCGGGATGTAATAAGGAATCCAAATGAGCAAGCCGGCAATTCTCTTTCTTATACCGTTAACTGTCGTCTGTTTTCTTGCTCCTAAGGCTTCAACGCAAACAGTTCAGACGCCGGCTCCAGCAACACAGTCATCGCAGGACGATGTTATTCGTGTCAGTACGGACCTGGTGCAAACGGGCGTCACGATAAACAAGACCGGTTTGTGAATGGTCTCGACCGCGACAAATTTGTATTACGCGTCAACGGAAAGGAACAGCCCGTTGCTTTTTTCGAGCGAGTGGTCGCCGGAAGCAACAAAGAGTTTGCGCCCCTTACGTCAAACCGCAATCGTCCAACTCCTGCGACCGAAAACGAACAACCCGCAGGATCCGCGGCCATAGAGCGGGGACGTATCTCCCTCAGCGAAGCTTCGCAGAAACCTACAATCAGGCCGGATGCGCGATTCACCAAAGCAGCTAAATTACGATTCCAGACTTATGTCTATAACGCTGCGACTGCAAATGTAACGATGCAAGTAGAATTACGCCGAAACGGACAAGTAGTAACTCAGACGCCGCCCAGTGCCGTGCCCACGGAGGGAGTAAAAGATCTGAGTCACATTCCAGTTGTAGGTGAATTTCCGCTTCAGGGCTTCCCGCCAGGAGAGTATCAGCTAAGTATCGCGGTGACGAATCAGTCTACGAAGAAGAGTGCTTCGCAACAGGTAACTTTCATTGTTCAGTGAGCGGGTTTGGCGAAGTATCACCACCGCAACTAAATACTGGCGAGCATGTCAGTCTATAACGCTAGAACGAAGGTAGCTCCACAAAAACAGCTTTGAGAAGTGCAAGAAATTGCACCTCTCTTTTTCTTTCACTAATGAAGAATTTGTGGTAAATATCATCCGTAATCAGACGCAAACGGGGGATTGTATGCGCTCCTCTGTATCTCGCATGCTGTTCGTTTGCTCCTCGTCACAGCGACGAACTCAGCCGACGAAAAAGAAATCGTAGAGCTCCCGAAGGTTAAAAACTCACTCCTCTATACAAAGGAACCCACCATGAGCAAACCATCAATCTACTTTGTTATCACGTTAACCATCCTCTGTTTTCTTGCTTCTACTGTCTCAACGCAAACAGTTCAGACGCCAGCTCCTGCAACACAGTCATCTCAGCCTGCCCCCAATCTGCAGGATGACGTAATTCGTGTTAGTACGGAGTTGGTGCAAACGGGCCTCACGGTAGTAGATAAACAAGGCCGGTTTGTGGACGGTCTCGACCGCGACAAATTCGAATTACGCATCAACGGAAAGGAACAGCCCGTCCTCTTATTTGAGCGGGTTCAGGCCGGAAGCAACAAAGAGCTTGCGCTACTTAAGTCAACCGGTAATCGTGCAACTCCTTCGCGCGAAAACGAACAACCTACATCGCCACCCACAGGATCCATGGAGCGTGGGCGCACGACCTTTCTATTCGTGGATGACATGCATTTATCTGGGAGTAGCATGGAGCGAACGCGAGAACTGCTGCTCAATTACGTTGACAATGTAATGGGACCGAAAGATCAGGCGGTGATCGCGACGGCTAGCGGGCAACTCGGCTTTCTTCAACAACTGACTGGCGATCGGTCCATGCTTCATTTAGCGATCAAACGCCTCACCTTTCGACCATTCGATGCCGTCGACGTTATGAGTTCGCCCGTGATGACTGAATATCAGGCAGTGGCTATCGAGAACGGCGATCGCAGGGCGTTTTCCTACTTCCTGGACAAACAGTGTGAGCAACTCGAATATATAAGAAGCGGTACTTGTGCCCGGGATACAGGTTTGACGAACAACGCGGTCTACGATGGGGTGGCCCGCAGCGGCCGAGATGGGGCTGCCACCGTCCCATTGCCGGCCGATACACAAGCGGCTGCTCGAGCTCGAGCTACCTCCGCTGCGAATACGGCGCGGGCTATCGCCGAAAGGGAAGTCAAGTCCCGCGCTCGCATGATCGCGCGTCAAGCTGCACAGGTTACCCTGAATACTCTAAGCTCACTTGAGGCGTTCATTCGGACATCGTCGCCGATTCGTGAACGTAAGCTGGCGATCTTCATCTCCGACGGGTTTTTTCTCAATTATCTTCGCTCGACTAATGCCTATGACCTCCGTCGTATCGCCGACGCAGCGCTACGCTCAGGTATGGTTATCTATACAATTGGTGCACGCGGACTCGTAGCGGAATCGATCGATGCAGCCACGAAGAACGGCTTCGATCCTCAGGGCCGAGCCACACGCCTGGCAATGGCCGAGGTCACTGCCGCGCAAGATCCGCTACACGCGCTTGCTAGGGACACTGGCGGCCGAGCCTTGATCAACTCAAACGATCTTCCGTCGAGCCTTTCAACCGCTCTTCAGGAGACATCTGTCTACTATCTGTTGGCCTGGCGTCCCGAAACACCAGAGGTGGCGAAAGATCCGTTCCGCCGGATCGAAGTGAGCGTCAAGGATCGGCCGGATTTGACCGTGCGTGTGCAAAGCGGATTCTTCAATGAAGATCCCGGCGCGCGCAAGGGCGCCAATCCTGCTGCGCCGGCTAGCGGCTTGTCAGTAGACGATCAACTGATGGGAGCGATTCGCGCTACTTACCCGACTCCGGGAATCCCGATGGCTTTATCTCTGGGATATCTCGATAACGCGCGGGACGGGCTGATGCTTGCTGCCTCCACTCAAATCACGCCCGAAGCGGGAAGTGCGACCCAGGGTGGGGACTTGGACGTGATCGGCGCTGTCATTGACGATGGCGGCAACATCTTGTCCAGTCTAAAACAGAAGGTGACGATTCCCGCGGATCAGACTACCAACGCGAAGCCGATGGTTGTGACCTTGCAGTTTCCGAAAATAACGCCGGGACTTCGCCAGGTCCGAATTGCCGCGCGTGACAGTCGCTCGGGCCGCATAGGAAGTACAACGCAGTGGATTGAAATTCCAAATCTCACGCAGGGAGACATTGCCTTAAGTAGTGTTTTCCTCAGCGAAGGTGTGAGTGGCTCTTCGCAAAGACCGACAATCAGGCCGGATGCGCGATTCACCCAAACAGCTAAATTACGCTTCCAGACTTATGTCTATAACGCTGCGACTTCCGCTGCGTCTGCAAAAGTCATGATGCAAGTAGAATTGCGACGAAATGGTCAAGTCGTAACTCAGACGCCGCCGAGTGCCGTGCCCACGGAAGGGGTAAAAGATCTCAGTCGCATTCCAGTTGTAGGTGAATTTCCTCTTCAAATCTTGTCGCCAGGAGAGTACCAGCTAAGTATCGTGGTTACGGATCAATCCACGAAGAAGAGTGCTTCGCAACAGGTAACTTTCATTGTTCAGTGATGTAGCGATAGAAAAGTTCCTTGCCAACGAATAGAGTATCTCAGCGCGCGGCTGGTTCACAGCGCACTCACTCTAGATTTTAAGATTCGGACATGTTTTAAGATGAGATGTTGAAGGTCGAACCTCTCTTGTGCAGTCGTGACGCAGAATGCGTTTGATATTCGTTCCTCGAGGGTTTCGAATTCACTAAGCGAGTAACGCAACGTGATTTGATTGGCGTTGTCGATTTCATAGGTCCATTCCCCTGGTTTGTAAACTGCAGGATGCTTGTCTGGGGAATGATGAATGAACTTCAAGCCCTCGTCCTCACCGATACAGGCGAGTAGGAGACGAACGAGTTCGGCAAAATCTATTTCAGTCGTTGCATACTTGCCCTGAATCATTTCACCGAAATCAGACCGCCTGTACTCAGGGCGTAATGAATCATCGAAGTCTGGCCTAATATTCTTCATAAATCTGTCGCTCGTGCCTGGTCGCCAATCGAGCACTGATCAGTCGGATTGCCTCATCGTGTTCAGTATACGATACAACTAACAATCTTCGCCGCGCTGACATTCCAAACGTAATGAAACGATGTTCTTCAACGGAGTGATCACAATCCAGAGCTGTCTTCGAAAGAGGATCCAGGAGAGCAGTGCCAGCCTCCTCAAACGAAACTCGGTGCTTCCAAAGATTTAACTTTGCTTTAATCGGATCCCATTCAAAAGTCATTGCTGTCGTGAGGTAACAGGCGTCTTGAGTTTTGCGCGTTGCCAGTATAACAGGCCGAGGCTCGAACTCAACTGGATCAAGAATTCTGCTGACAACTAAAGATCAACGGCGTATAGTGCTGGCACGCCTCCCAAAAACGAAGCGGGCCGACTTGTGCTAGCAACACAAATCGACCCTTGACCCTCAACCTTCCCTAGAAAGGATGAAGATCATGGCCAATCATAGTAGCGCAACCGTGCGCGAAGAAACACCTCACGTAAACCACGTATCCATCAGCGTTGCTCTCAAACGGCGCGCTCAGTCTGTCATAAACAACAAATCCATCGATGCAGGAACCCGGGCCATTATCCGATACGGTCTGGAAACAAACGACCCATGGCTTGCTGAACTCGTGCGGCGGGCAGATGCGGGCGAAACCATCATCGACAACCTGAACATCACGGAAGCGGACGAAGACGATTCAAGCGAAGCGAAGATCGAAGCATTGGCAGAGATGATCTGCCAAGCTGGTGATCAATCTGCGGCGGCGCTGTTCGTTCTCATGGCGACCCTTGAGAATGCCAGTCATCCGAAAGCGCTGGCGAACACGGCAAAGCATCTTGCCTTTACTCGCTGCGGTGAGTTGAACCTCTGTGGCATGGTTGACACTCAATTGCAGTGCTTGAGGGCGAGCTATTAGCGGGCAACATGATCATGTCGTGATCCGCCTTTTCACTGGCCGGTCCCACCACCGGCTAACCATTACGAGCTTTCGCTAATCAACGCACACGTCTGCACAAGGCGATCCGCGTTTTCCGCTCAAAGAACTCTTTAATAACTTTTGATAACTCTTTAAGGACTATTGCGGAGAGCGATCTTAGTCTGTACTCGTTTTTCCAAACCGTTCTGTGCCGTTGTTAGCACGATTCTTGCAGAAAAACCTGACTGGCGAAGGGCTACAACCCACCATGGCATCGACTTATCGACGAAACGACTCGCGGACGCAAAAACCCACGACTGGCGAGTTTTGCGACAAGGTGCATTCTAAACGTCCCAGGGAAAATTGCAATTAGGGTGAATAGCGTTCAGATAGGCGAGGTTTCAATCGAAATTCGATCACGCAAGATTGTAGTTGAAATTCGAAGAAGTAATCGTTATCGCCGGTAATTCAACTTCGCACGGTCTGAAAATGTTGAGATCCGGGAATTTCTAAGCAACATGCGGCGTTTTCTAACTCATATTTGTAGAAATTCAACTTTGCGACTCATAAATTCAACTTATCGGCATCGTTGCATAACAAGATTCGCCAGAGTTCACACATCTTTTGCCGAATTAAGTTGAGTTTCTCTTCAACATTAACAACTTCAGTTGAAAGATAACTTGTCCAACGCGATCGCGAACAAATAATTGCCGAGATTGTCTGATAAACAGCGGAAAAGTTGTTTCCCCACTCTCAAATGTCAAAGTTGGACCTTTTCAAGGGAGAATCCGATGCCCAAAATCAAACTAAACATGAAACACTTAGCGGCACCAGATAAAGTAGCAAGGGGCCGACAGATCGTTTCTGCAATGACAAACAACGAGTATTTTTCGAATCCGCATCCTTCTTTGTCCACCGTAGCTGCCTCTCTCGCAACGCTCGAGCAAACCTACACGGCGTTGCAAGCGGTAAAAGCAGATGTTAAGGCAAAAGTCAGTGCTCATGACGATGCGGAAGCCAAGGTGGATCAGATAATGACCCAGCTTGCCGCGTACGTGGAGAGCATCGCCGGCACCGAGGAGAAAATAATCACCAGTGCCGGCCTGGAAACGAAAGTGGCCCGTTCTGCTCCATCCTCTTTGCCTCCGCCTCATGGTCTAAGTGCGACCGCTGGAGATCACGATGGAGTCATCGAACTGTCGTGGAAGAAGGTGGCGAATAGCAAGAGCTATACGATTCAAATCAGCCCCGATCCTCCAACCTCGGAAAGTTGGGTTCATGCGGCCATAGCCACGGTTTGTAGTAAAACAATCGAAAGCCTCACGAGTGGGAAAAGATATTGGTTCCGTGTAGCCGCGATTGGCACGATGGGCCAAAGCGGCTGGAGCGAACCAGCGACAAAAATCGCGCCGTAGTGATTGCGGTGCGAGATCACCTCATGATCGCTCCGAAGTTATAAGGCGCAGGGGCACACTGTTTGGTGAAGGCCGGTGCCCCTTCTTTATTTCGCGAGAGCATATCTTCTCTGGCCTCAGTGTCGATCCTAACGCGCCGAAAGTTGGCAGAGCAGGGAGGAGGCGGATGCAAGTGCTTGTTAGTTACCGCCCTTTATCGCTCGGATTTCATTTCGATTCTCTTGCGTAATCGTGATAAGAAAACGCAGCGCCTTATTCACCACATCTGTGTCTGAAAGGCATTAGCCACATCAGGATTCAAGAAAATAACGTTCGCGTCCGTCCGGTTGAGTGCGTCTGGGTTATTTTCTAGAGGGGGTAACAGTCGTTCTGCTTGTTTGAGTAAAGCCATCGTGCTTGGCTTAAGTCTAAAAGATCTACGAGCTTCGGGGTGCGCAAGCCAAATTGCTCTAATCGCTTCTGAAGTCCCAGATGGACCAGGTATTTTCTCTGTCATAAAATCTCTAGCCTTTTTTGTGTGACGCAGAAGCGCATCAATATCAGAAAGACTGTTAAAGCCCAAGGCGGCTGCAGTCGAAAGCACTCGTGAGAGTGACAGCACATTTTTGACGACTGCCTTATCAGGAAACCGCAGTCTGAGAAACTCCCAAAGTGTGTCAAGATTTAATTCCTGATCTACGAGTTTTCCTTTGCTACTTAATTTATTCTTGACGCTTTTTCTATATACTTCCCGTTCAGAACGGACCTGATCAAATTGGTCGTCAGCGGTTTCAAATAAACCTGAAAGCGAATTTAGCTTTCTCTTCAAGATTTTGGGCACATCTGTTTCCTGTTTATAAATTAGGTGATGATCAATGATCGCCCAGGCATCCTGAAGAACTGTTCTAACTTGTAGCTCACAAACCATTCCCTTAAGATCGTCATACCGGGCACAGAAGATTTACGACCTAAATTAATAAGATAGTGGAGCGCGCCGTAGCCAAACCTGTCTGGCTCCTGCTCTTCTACCTTGTCTATCTTTTCAAGGACTTCGAACTCAGATTCAATAATACTTTCAATCCGTGGCTGGTCGCTTCTATATAAAAACACCAATCTAACACCTGCTAAATCCGTGAAGTCGGTTAGGGGATCTTCATATTGCTTTCTCGACAATTTTTCAGTGAAACTCTTCGGTGTTTTTGCTCGGCTTGTAATGGCGGAGTACTCAATTCCACTGCTGTCCATGCGCTTTTTAAGTATGTAGGCAACCTCACTGCAGAGTTGCTCGTATTGGGGACGCGCCTCAATAAATTGTCGAATAATGTCCGGTCGCTCATTCCAAGTTCTAGAGACCTCATCATCGTCAGCAGGTAAAGATTTCACTTCGGCCATCAGAGTTCGAACCTTTCGGGGTTAAATGCACGGATTCTGTAAAGTGCTAAGGATCAGCTGAGCGACAATCCCAATAATTTATCATGATCAAGAATGAACATGAACTACGATCGCCAGATAAGCAACCAGGATTGGCTCGCCTTCACTTCATTCGCCGCAAGGTGCTTTTTGAAAAATCGCGGCAAGCTTATAGAGCTACAACGAGAATCATCCGGACGATTTCTAATCCTCTTCGTTGGCGTAATCCGAGTGGATGTTTGTGAAACTGTGGCGTGGTTTCGGAGAGTGGCTATCCGGGAAGATCTGCAGCGACAGAGCCATGGTCGAGTTTTGCTTCGGCTCGCGGAAGATTTTGCGAAAACCCAAGGTTGTAATGAGGTTAGATCCAATGCGGCTGTTGAGGCGGGGGGCTTCTATGAGCGTTGCGGTTATATGCGTGAGCTCTCGGGGCCTGCGCCGTCTAACAGTGTGCCGATGTGGAAGTCATTGCATTGAACAAACGCTCGCAACTGTTAGGACGCCTAGTCCAGCTCCCGGTAGTAACGCTGCATCACGTAGAACGCCTTCTTCTTCTCGCCGCGATTCGAGATCAGTCCCTTGCGATTCCAGTAGTCCTGAATCTTCGGCAGCGGCCGGCGGGGGGAACGGAAGTCCATCAGGATCCATGGTGAGGTGCCGCGGAGGAAGGGGATGCGTTTTAGCATATTGAGCTGGTGCTGATAAATGCTTTCCTGGTATTCCTCGGTCCATCTAGTCAAACCGTCGCCGTGATTCCCGTATAAAGCATCGCCACCGAATTCACTCATCACCAGCGGCTTCTGATACTTCGTCTTCCACTCCAATCGATCAGCTTTCTCCGGCAAACCGTCGTACCAGCCCACGTACTCGTTACAGCCAAGCACGTCGAGGTATTCGCCGAGCGGGTCGTCGATCATCTGCGTCGTCTCGTTGATGTAGTGACGTTCCATCGCGGCCGAGAGCAAGCGAGTGGAGTCAAGACTTCTTGCATACGAGATCAGATTTTTGAGGAACGACAGGCGCGCGTCGCTCAGTGGCGTCTCATTGGCCACCGACCAGATAACAACCGCCGCCCTGTTCCTGTCGCGCGCGATCATCTCGCTCAATTGATTACGAGCATTCTCGAGCGTGGCGGGATTTTCCCAAAGGATGGTCCAGTAAACAGGGATCTCCGACCAGACCATGATTCCCAGTCTATCGGCCTCTCTGACCATGAACTCGTTATGCGGGTAATGAGCCAGCCGAACGAAATTTGCTCCCAACTCTTTGGCCCAACCGAGCAGCGTTTGCGCATCCTCGCGGCTGTAGGCACGTCCGCCGCGAAACGGCGCTTCCTCATGTATGCAGATACCGCGCAGAAAAATTGGCCGTCCATTCAGCAGAATCTCAGTGCCCCTAGTTTCAATACTGCGAAAGCCAATCTGGTCGCGCACCTGGTCTGTTTCTGCGTCGATAGTCACGTCGTAGAGCTTCGGCGATTCGGGAGACCACAACTTCAGATCGGCGTTGAAATCGATCACAGCCAATCCGCTCGCATCTGCCGTAAACGATTTACTGATCCCTGCTTCAGGAATGCGCACTGTTATTTTTTGATTGAGCTTGTCACCGCTTAACTTCACCCAGCCGGTGATCCGCTCTCGCGAGCCTTTCTGAAGTTGGATCGAGTAGTCGTGAACGAAGGTAGCCGGAGTTTCGACAAGCTTCACGTCGCGAGTGAGCCCGCCATAGTTCCACCAATCTGTCATCAATGTGGGAACGGCGTCGCGCCGGCGCTTATTGTCAACTTTGACGACGAGGAAGTTGCCGGTGTCGCGAACGAGATTGGTTATTTCAAAATTAAATGGAGTGAAGCCGCCTTCGTGTTGCCCGAGCTTCTCACCGTTGAGATAGACGTCTGCAAAGTAATTGGCTGCTCCGAAGTAGACGAAAATGCGTGTGTTCGGCCTGCGTTGATAATCAAAAGATTTCTTGTACCAGATCGTGCCTTCGTAGAAGAACAGTTGGTCTGTTTGCGTATTCCAATCACCTGGCACCCGCAACGATTCGGAGCTGTCGAAGTCATATTCAATCAGGTCGCTTTTCGTTTTCGGCTTCGCGTTCTTGAAATAACCATTGTCGCTTGGTTGGTAACGGTAGTTGTAAAAGCCGGATTCGTAAGGATCGACGATCGCTTGCCACCGGCCGTCGAGGCTAACTGTTTTGCGGCCGTCGGTGTTTGCGATTAAGCCGATTTGCTGCGCTCGCAGAGACGGGACCAGCACGAGCAGCGATATAAGAAATATCAGTGGTTTCATCTCAGGACTGACACTTAGCCGGAACGAACTCGAGCGTTGTCGTTACTCGGGACGGTTCGGCGAATCCTTCAACCCACTTTCGCGATCCCTTTGTGTTGTACTTCTCGCCTAACGCCAGGGTTACCGCATCGCGAATACGCGCGCTGCGGACAGGCTTACCTCGAACAGGAATTTCAAGTTTCCCGGCCTGAATCGTCCCACTCGGTTGCTTCCGAAAGGCGCGGAACCATCCAGTCGGCTTGTCGTTCCAGGAGCGCACAAAGACTCTTCCATCGACGACCACCACCCAGATACCTGTGTAGCGGTGCTCAGTTCCGGCGCGCACGCCGAGGATCTTGGCCTTGCTTAGCACCTCGACGACATCATCAGTAAATATAGCTTCCTTCGGCATATGTTCATGATCAATCTTGAAAATTCTGTAAATCCTGTCAAAGGATCGAGACTCCGGCGCCGCTGCTGAATATCCCCGCGACGCACCCGGTCATCAGTGTCGCCAGCGTCGCAGCCAGCAATGCGCGTAAACCGAGGCTGGCGAGATCGTCGCGACGCGAGGGAGCAAGTGCTGCCGTGCCGCCCACAAAGATTGCAACCGCCGCCACGTGCGCAAATCCGCATAGCGCATAACTCATGATCACCACGGTCCGCGGATCGGTAATCTGTCCGGCGGAGACGAGCTGCGCGAGATGATTGTAGGAAAAGACCTCCGTCAGGATAACTCGCTCGCCCAACAGACGAGCGGCTAACGGTACATCGCTCGTTTGCAGTCCAAGCAGAAAGGCGAAAGGGTAGAACAGCCAGCTCAGGATTCTCACAAACGAAAGCGGCTCACTCATTCCGAACCACGAGCTGGCGGCGCCGAGTAGTTTATCAACCAGTGCGACCAGGCCCAGGATGGCGATGAGTAGCGCAGAGATGCCGGCAGCCAGCTTCAGTCCATCCATTGCTCCTTCGATAAGTGCGCTTATCACATTCGTTGAGCGGCTCGACTCGTCTTCCGGAGGAACGCCGTAGAGTGTCTCAGGCGTTTCGGTTTCAGGAACAAGCAGCTTGGCAACGACCACCGATGCTGGAATGGCAAGGACAGACGCCGAGAGCAGGTGTCCTGCTATTTGTGGAAACACTCCCGTAAGAAAGGCGACGTAGATTCCGAGCGTACTCGATGCGACGGTCGCCATGCCTGTGGTCAACACCAACAACAACTCCGAGCGCGTCATCTTTTCCAAATAAGGTCGGATTACCAGCGCCGATTCAACTCCGACGAAGATATTCGCTGCCCCGCACAGTGATTCCGCGCCGCTAATCTTCATCGTTCGATGGAAGAGCCTGGCGAACAGCCGCACGAATACCTGCAATACGCGCAAGTGGTACAGCATCGAGGTGAATGCGGCAAAGAAGATTACTACGGGAAGAACTTGAAAGATGAGGATAAAGCCAATCGATCCCGGCTCTCCCGGACTCGCCGCGAGTGGTCCAAACAAGAATGCAGTGCCGCTCTTCGAGGCGTTGAGTAAGGCCAGCACCGCGTCGTTCAGCCACAGGAAGAGCCGATGTGAAACAGGTAAACGAAAGATGATCAGGCCAAGTAGAAGTTGCAGAGAGACTCCCCACGCGATCGTTTTCCAGGCAATCTTTCGTCGATCGGTGGAAAGCAACCAGGCCACGCCCGCAAAGATTATGAAGCCTGCGAGTGATACCGCGTGATGAATCATGTTTTCATCCTCTGTTTCATTTATTTTGCGGGCCGTAGATTATAAGATTACATCCGGTAGTGTTTGCATTGATCCATCCCGCCATGGAGGAAGAGTAATGAAACGTGCCTTAACTTTAGCAGTCGTAGCGATGTTGTTGGTGCTTTCCGGTTGTAAAAATGCAAAGCAAGCCCGGAGCCCGGAGACGGATGCCTTGTTCCATGCCGCTGCTGCCGGAGACGCGGATACTGTCCGAGAACTGGTAGCTTCTCCGAACGTCGATATTAATGCGCTTGACGACGACTGGAATACGCCACTAATGACAGCAGCGAGAGAAGGACACGACGAAGTCGTACAGACTTTGATCATCGCCAAGGCCAATATCAACGCGAGAAACAGGCAGGGAAAGACGGCATTGGCACTAGCGGCGGACGGCGGACATGATGAAACAGTTAGAGTCCTCGTGCAGGCAGGCGCGCCACGCTGAAATAACAGCGCCCGCCACTAGAACACAAGCGTCTGAATAGAGTGTGGCAAGCTTTCCGCCTCGGCAGCCTGGCCATCAAGCCAAAGGTAATACGAGATCTTCTGCTCACCTTTGTTCATCACCACCACCGCTACTCTTCCGTTAGGATTGGTAAAGGCCGCTGAGAGCAACGGGCTCCTGCTCGGCGAACTGGCGATTCGCTTTGCACCGGGGCGCACAAATTTTGAAAAGTGCCCGATGTAGTAGTACGAGTTTGTATAGATCAACTCACCAGTACGCGTATCAGCGTGGACGGGCGCGAAGCAGAAGTTCTGGACGTGATTGGGCCCGCCTGTTTCATCCAACAGCACGTTCCAATCGGTCCAACCGACAGTGCCGCTGTTGAAGTCATTGATCATTGAACGTCCATACAGTTCACCTAACTTCCAATCGTGAAGCTTTTCAGCATTGAAGGAGTCAGCACAACCTTCGGTGAAGATCAGATGCTTATCCGGAAACGCTTCGCGCACGAGCTTCACGTTGTCGAACATTGGTTCACCGCCGCTCCACGGCTCATACCAGTGATAACCAACACCCCAAACGTACTGTGCGGCTTTAGGGTCGGTCAGGATCGTCCTCGCACGCTGGTAAATGAGATCGCGATTATGATCCCACACGATGATTTTCTTGTCGCCCAGGCCTTCCTTTTTAATCGTCGGGCCGAGATAGTTCTTTAGAAAATCTCGCTCTTCTTCCGCTGAAAAAATGCATGACTCCCATTTCTGCGTTGCCATCGGTTCGTTTTGAATACTGATGCCCCAGATCGGTATGCCCTCTCGCTCGTAGGCTTTGATGAACTTCGCGAAGTAGTTGGCCCATGGTTGATAAAACTCTGGTTTCAACTTTCCACCGCGAAGCATATTGTTGTTGTCTTTCATGAAAGCCGGGGGACTCCAGGGACTGCCAAAGATGTTGAGTTTTCCGCCGGTTGCCGCCAGTGCTTGCTTGATGAAGGGAATCCGAAATTGCTGGTCATGATCGACACTGAACGACTTCAACTCTTTGTCGCCTTCGTTGACGTACGTATAACTGCCACTCGAGAAATCGCAACTATGGATGTTGGTTCTCGCCAGCGTGTAACCAATGCCGGCGCCGCGATCGAAGTAAGCAGTCAACAGTTCCTGCTGTTTTGTCTTTGGCAGTTTTGCAAACGTCTCGGCGGAGGCATCGGTGAGTGCGCCGCCAACACCCAATATCGTCTGAAATGTTTTAGTGGGATCGACGAACACGCAGATCTGTGTTTCCAATGGCTGGCCCAGAGGTTTGAATTTCAGAGTGTTGGTTTTAGATAGCCGATAATCAGTTTTGTCCGCGGTGGTGTAAACCGCAACCTCGCGGCCTTCTATGATTTGAGGAGGTTCAGGATGTGCGGCCGAAGATAATTGACGCTTGGCAAACAGCAATGCCGCGGACGAACCTGCCAGGAAATTGCGACGGTCGATTTTCATAAACTAAGCCCCTTTCGGGAAAGCATCTGCTGTCGCATTCAACTCGATGTCGTGTTCAAGCAGCGCTTTCAGACCCGCAAGAACCCAGGTGAAACCACCAGTTGAATCAAGTGCATCCCGGACGACCTTGTCTCCGTCTCCTTGAAAACCGGAGTTGGTGATCGTGACGTATGTCGCATCGTTTCCGTAAGGAGTGAAGATCCACTCGACAGTAGTCTTGGACCCATAATTTCCCCAGTCGATCAAAATCCTCTTATTAATTTCGATCTCTTTGACTTCCACCTCGCTGGAAACATCGTACATCTCCCACGTCCACGTAACGTGCTTGCCGGGTCCTAAACGTCCGGTGCTCTTCGTGAACCAGAATCTCGAGGTAACTGCCGGATCGATGAAAGCTTCAAATACTTCGGCAACCGGTTTTCGAATGAGCATTGCTGCTTTGGCTACAGGCGTCTGTGTTAGCTTCATGTGCGGAAGTAAATACTGAAAGTCGTTACCAAGTCCAGCGGCTGGCCCTTGACTCACGGACGGGAAAGATTAATATCTGTCGCCATTATGTGGCGCTGTAGCAACTGTGGAAACGGAGTCGAAGACAAGTATGCTCACTGTTGGCAGTGCGGTGCTGCGAACGCAGTAAAGCGGACCGCGCAAAACGCTCCGCCGCCGGCAAAGTCGGTGCCGGGATTTGCCTCTTATGAAGAGATGGCCAAGGTACCTTCAAGGCCGATCTGGATCTTCCGGCGCGGTCCACTCCAGCGGATTTCCATTCTGCTGGGACTTGTCATTATCTTCAAGATTCTTTCAGCGCCATTCTTAGGCACTTACGGACTCTACATCGTAGCCGGCGTCGCCGTCATCGCGTTGGTGATAATTCTGTGGCGCTTCTTCCGCCGCGATCCGAATGAGGGCGTGGGCGTCAAACTCAACTGAGTTCTCGCCATTTCAATTTGAAACTACTACTCAAAGCCTTCGTCGTCCTTCTCGTTCTACCATCTTGTCTGTTTGCCCAGGACGACGAGAACTGGCCATCGCTCAGCTATCTAAGAAGCGATTACAAAGCGGTTCAGGTCGTCGCTCACGTTCGCATCGAGCAAGCTGAAATCACCGGACGTGTTGGTGGCTATGAGAACTGGAGCATCCATGCCGTAGTGCTCGAGCCTTTCAAGGGGAAGTTCAAGAAAGGTGACGTGATCGACTTCTTTCACGGCGCTGAAGCAGGTTTCAAACGAGAAACCTTCATGGGAGAGAAGATCATCTTCCTGCTGGCTGAACGTGATCGAGATCGTAAGCTTCATTATTCCGTCCTGGAAAACTCGACTCTGCCATACACGAAAGACCGGGTCAGGAAACTGCGTTTGATTAAAAGGAGATAAATTGGACAGGATGTAAATAATTTACATGTACATCCTGAGAAATCTTGTTAATCCTCTTTACTTCGTCCGCGGATCCATCTTCACCACCAACGGTTGCGTGTAGCTCTTGCCGGCGACAGAAAGCTTAACGGTATAGATCCCGGGTAGAACAAACGCCGCACCGCCGCGACCAAAGCCGCCGCCACCGCCACCGCCGACTGGGCGCGCAGGTGGCGTGGGCCGGAGATCCCAAATCCATCGATGCATGCCAGGCGCGTTCGGAAGAGGCTCAAACGGGCGCACCCAGTACGCAGGAATGTTGAGCGTCTCGGGATTAACCAGAGGCGGTTTGTCTTCACTCGAAAACTTTCTGATCACTTCGCCGGAGGGATCGAGAATCTCGAGCGTGACCGCGTTAGTGGCACCCGTCTTTAAGTAATAATCGATCATTGCGCCGTAAGGAGCATTCTCAGCCAGCGGTTCATCGCGTGGCATGGGCGTGCCGTTATCGCTGCCGGGAGTCAAAGTGATAGCGTCTGCCGGCCGGAATAAATGTGCATTTGCTTTGGCGACGTCGTCAGTAATCTGCCGCAACGCGGTGATGTCGTCGAGCACCCAGAAGCCGCGGCCGTGAGTCGCGACGATCAAGTCATCGTCATGTATAGCGAGATCGCGCATCGACGCCGCCGGCAGATTTTGTTGTAACGATTGCCAGTGATCTCCATCATCGAAAGAAACGAACACGGCGCGCTCGGTGCCGGTGAACAGCAAACCACGGCGGTCCGGATCTTCCTTCACCGTCTGGACGTAAACGCCGGCGGGCAGCCCTCTTGTGATCTCGGTCCACGTTTTTCCGGAGTCGCGTGTGCGATAGATGTGCGGTTCGTAATCCGTCAGTTGATGCCGCTCAACCGCAGCATAGGCTTCGTTGACATCAAAGTGCGATGCTTCAATCATCACGACTTTATTCCATGAAGTCATGGCCGGTGGCGTTACGTTCTGCCAGGTCTTACCATCATCTTTGGTTAACTGAATTAGACCATCATCGGTACCAATCCAGATCATCGGCGCGCGCAAAGGCGAAGGCGCAATACTGTAAACGACACCGCGGCGCTTGTCTGCGGGAGCATCCGCAGCGGCAGCTTCGTTGAGGTTCGGCGGCACACCTGGATCCTCACGCGTCAAGTCCTGGCTAATTTGCGTCCAACTCTCACCGCCATTTGTCGTCTTATAGAGAAATTGATTTGCGTAATAGAGCACGTGGCTGTCAGCTTGCGAAAACACGAGTGGCTGTGTCCATGCATGCCGGAACTGACCCGGTGTGGCGCCGCGCTCAGGTGTCACGTTCCTTGTCTCACCGGTAATAACGTTGCAGCGTGAGACGGTGCCGCCAAATAGAATTTCGGGATGCAGCGGATCGGGAGCGGTGTAACCCGCTTCGCCGCCGGCGCACAAACCTTCCCAGTCGCGGTTTGAAATCTCTGAGTGTCTGCTGCGCGAGGGCGTGCCGACGGCGCCGCTGTCTTGTTGCGCGCCGGTGACCCAGTAAGGGAAACGATAGTCGGCAGCGACGTGATAGATCTGTGCAGTGGGTTGGTTGTACCACGAGCTCCACGTTGCTGCGCCGTCAACAGTGACGATCGCGCCCTGGTCACTGCCGACAATCATTCGTTTCGGATCGTCGGGATTGATCCAGAGCTGGTGGTAGTCGTCACCACCGGGCGCGCCTTTGATCGGAGTCCATGACTTACCAGCGTCAGTCGAGCGATAGACGGAGGTATTCATTACGTAGACGATATCGGCATTCTTTGGATCGACATTGATCTTTTCGAAATACCAGCCGCGGTCCCAGAGGCGCTTGTCGCTCGAGAGCCTGGCCCACGTTGCGCCCGCATCGTTTGAAACAAAGACGCCGCCTTCCTTTGCATCGACTACGGCATACACTCGATCGCGATTCGCCGCGGATACGGCGATTCCGATGTGGCCGCGACCTTCAACCGGAATTCCTTCCGAAATCTCTTTCCAGGTTGAGCCTCCATCGACGGACTTGAAGATACCGGCACCTGGTCCATTCGCCGGGGCATAGATGAACCAGGGCGGACGACGAACGTTCCAAAGCGTCGCGTATATGGTTTGTGAATCCGTCGGATCGAAAGCGAGATCGATTGCGCCTACGTCTTCAGATTTGAAGAGGATCTTTTGCCAGGTCGCGCCCCCGTCGCGAGAGCGATAGACGCCGCGATCGGGATTGGGCCCATAAGCATTGCCGAGTGCTGCGACAAAGACTGTGTTGGGGTTCTTTGGATCGACAATGATGCGCCCGATCTGTTTGGTGTTTTCAAGGCCGATATGTTTCCAGGTTTTTCCCGCGTCTGTGGACTTGTAAACTCCGTTGCCGTAAGCAATCGAGTCGCGCATGTCCGCTTCGCCGGTTCCGACGTAGACCACATTCGGATTAGAGGGAGTAATAGCAATGGCGCCGATTGAAGCCACGTTGTTTGAGTCAAAGATGGGAGTCCATGTACGCCCGGAGTTCAGAGACTTCCACACTCCGCCGCCCACCGAACCAAAATAGTAAGTATCGGGTTGTCCCACCACGCCACTCACTGCGTTGACGCGCCCGGCCCGAAATGGACCAATCATCCGCCAGCGCAAGCCGGAATAGAGGCTGGAGTCAAATTGCTGCGCTTCGACATTCAAAATTGCCAGCAGTATGGCGATGATTAAGAGTGGCACAAACCGGCGCGTTTCGGGCATAGACAGGTTCTCCCTATTTTGCTGTTAGAGTTCGTTTGCCGATGGATCAGGCGAGCAGCTATCATGCACCAACAGGAGTTAAACTCACAAAGCTTAAATTCTCACATAGTGTTTTGCGCGACAGTCATTTCACAGGATTACAGGATGGACATGATTTACATGATAATGAACTCTGAACTGCATCAACAGACTCCTGCAATCTGAGTTTTAGCATGTACGAGAAAAGGAAGCAGCGGCCGATACCTCGCGCGAAGTTTGTGCGCCGGTTGGTTATTCACTTGTTGGTCGCATCGGCTCTGCTCGTGGTATCGCTCGGGATCGGCATTTGTGGCTACATGTACTTCGAAAATCTTCCGTGGCGAAATGCATTTCTTAATGCAGCAATGCTCCTTGGTGGAATGGGGCCAGTTGATCCAGTTCAGACCAACGGAGGAAAGTTATTTGCCGGATTCTATGCACTCTACGCCGGTCTCGTTTTTATCGTGACCGCCGCTCTGGTGTTCACTCCTATCCTGCATCGCGTCTTGCACAAGTTTCATTGGGACGACAAACTCTGACCAGCCCATGACGAAACTACTTTCGTTTTTCATTCCCATTCTAATGCTCTTGAACTCTTTATCGCCCACTCAACAACTGCCCTACAAAGATCCACGCCTGCCGGTGGACCAGCGCGTTGCCGATTTGCTGAAGCGCATGACGCTCGAAGAAAAGATCGCGCAGACCGAATCGATTTGGGTTAGGGATCAATTCAAGTCGTTAGCTGACGAGAAAGGCAACTTTTCTCCCGATCAGAAAACGCAGGAGCTTCTCAAACTCGGTCTGGGCCAGATGTCAGGTGTGAGCCAGGCGGCGAGTGATTTCGAGAGAGCTACTCCTCCTTACTTCGGCAAGGGACCACGAGCGACAGCAGTGTTCACCAACGCCGTTCAGAAATTCGTGATCGAACACAGCCGGCTCGGCATTCCGGTGACGTTTCACGAAGAAGCACTGCACGGCTTAGCTTCTCCGGGCGCCACCAGTTTTCCGCAAGCGATCGCACTTGGCGGCACGTGGGACGTCGATCTTGTGCACGAAATCTTCTCGACGGCGGCACTCGAAGCAAGGGCACGCGGCGCCCATCACGTGCTATCGCCCGTACTCGATCTGGCACGCGATCCACGTTGGGGCCGGATGGAGGAAACTTACGGAGAAGATCCATACCTCGTCTCTCGCATGGGCGTCGCGGCGGTTAAGGGGTTTCAGGGAAATGGCCCACTCCTCGATAAGCAGCACGTCGTAGCCACGCTCAAGCACTTTGCCGCACATGGACAACCGGAAAGTGGCACCAACGTTGGGCCAGGCAACTTTTCAGAGCGGCAGTTGCGCGAAGTGTTCTTTTATCCGTTCGAGACGGCTGTGAAGGAAGCGCACGTGATGAGCGTCATGCCTTCTTACAATGAGATCGACGGCGTGCCATCACATGCGAATAAGTGGCTACTGCAAAACATTCTTCGTGAAGAGTGGGGATTCGACGGCCTCGTCGTCTCCGATTATTTTGGCATCAATGAATTGATGGCGCGCCACCACGTCGCCGAAAACCCCGCCGCCGCAGCCAAGCGTGCGCTCGAGGCCGGTGTCGATATGGAGCTGCCGCAGATTCAATGCAACGACACGTTGCTGCAACAGATCAAGGACGGTCTGGTTTCTGAAGCAACGCTTGATAAGGCAGTCGCGCGAATTTTGAAGGTGAAGTTTCTGCTGGGACTGTTTGAAGATCCGTACGTCAGTCCGGATGAAGCTGAGCGAGTAAGCGAGACAAAGGAAAGCAGCCTGCTCGCGTTGAGAGCGGCGCGCGAAGCCATCACGCTGCTGAAGAACGAAAACAATCTCTTGCCGCTCGACCGGAATAAGATTCGTTCAATAGCCGTGATTGGTCCAAACGCCGGACACGTTGAGCTTGGCGAATATAGTGGTGGGCCAACGCGCAGGATCAGTGTTCTTCAGGGAATCAAAGATAAGGTTGGAACGCGGATCAAAGTGAATTATGCAGAAGGCTGCAAGATCACGGAGAGCGAGCAGCCGAGTTGGTTCAAAGACGACGTGCGGTTGAGTAATCCGGCAGAGGATGACAAGCGTATTGCCGAAGCAGTTAAGGCTGCGCAAGCGTCTGATGTTGCGCTTGTCGTGGTTGGCGACAACGTCGAGACTACGCGAGAGGGCTGGTCAGAGAATCACCTTGGCGATCGCGACAGTTTAGACCTGCTCGGCAGACAGAACGATCTCGTCAAAGCGATTGTCGAAACAGGGAAGCCGACTATTGTCGTTTTGATTGGCGGGCGCGCGCTTTCAATCAATTACATTGCTGAGAAAGTCCCCGCAATCTTTGAAGGGTGGTACCTTGGCCAGGAGACTGGGACCGCCGTCGCCGATGTGTTATTCGGTGATTACAATCCAGCCGGCAAGCTTCCGATAACCATACCGCGCAACGTTGGTCAGATTCCGAGTTATTACTATCACAAACCAACAGCGAGACGCGGCTATCTCTTTAGCGATAAAGAACCGCTCTTTGCCTTTGGCCACGGCCTGAGCTACACGACCTTCAAATACGCGAACCTCCGCGTATCGCCAGACAAGACTGGTCCGCAGGGCCAGGCCACCGTTACCGTTGACGTAACCAACACTGGAAAGATGGCAGGCGATGAAATCGTGCAGATGTACATTCGTGACGAAGTGAGTTCCGTAACACGGCCGGTCAAGGAACTGAAAGGCTTCACGCGCATCCATCTGAAGCCGGGAGAAACGAAGACAGTCCAAATGCCGGTAACACCGGACAAGCTGTCGTTTCTCAACGAAGATATGAAGCGCGTCGTCGAACCGGGAACGTTCAGCATTATGGTTGGACCAAGCTCACGTAGTGAACAACTGTTGACTGTAAAACTCGAAATCGTACAGAAGTGAGATGAGGCTTCTTCTCGGTATAGATCTTTCGACGACAGGCGCCAAAGCGCTGCTCATCGACGATAAAGGACGCGTGGTCAGCAGCGCCACCACGCCTCTCAGCTTGTCTACACCGTACCCTCTTTGGTCAGAACAAGAGCCTCATGATTGGTGGTCGGCAACGACGAGCAGCATCGCGCGGGCACTTGCAGCAGCGAACACTTCCGGCGAGAGCGTCGCAGCCATCGGCTTAACGGGACAGATGCACGGGCTCGTGTTGCTGGACGAGCAAGGCCACGTTCTCCGGCCCGCCATCTTATGGAACGATCAGAGATGCGGAGCCGAGTGCGACGAGATTCGCGCGCGCGTCAGTCGCGAACAACTGGTTCGCGTTACCGGCAACGATGCGCTGACAGGCTTTACCGCACCCAAGATCCTTTGGGTCGAAAAGAACGAGCCGGAAATCTATCGCTGCGTGCGACACGTTCTGCTTCCTAAAGATTACATCCGCTACAAACTCACCGGCGCATTCGCGATGGATAAAGCCGATGGATCCGGCACGATGCTCTTTGATCTTCGCAAACGGACGTGGTCGCCTGAGATATTGCATGCACTTAACATCTCGGCCGAATGGTTGCCACCAACATTTGAAGGACATGAGATAACCGGCGAAGTAATCGATGACTCGACCGGCTTGCGCAAAGGAACTCCGGTTGTGGCGGGAGGAGGCGATCAAGCCGCGCAGGCGATAGGCGTCGGAGTTGTACGTCCGGGCACGATGGCGGTGACGCTTGGAACTTCCGGTGTTGTGTTCGCCGCGACAGAGTCACCCCTGATCGAGCCACAAGGACGACTGCACGCGTTTTGTCATGCTGCACCGGGGCGCTGGCATTTGATGGGAGTAATGCTGAGTGCGGCAGGTAGTCTTCAGTGGTATCGAGATAAGTTGGCCTGCGATCGAGATTTTGAACAGCTTGTTAGCGAAGCGTCTCAAATCACTGCCGGAAGTGAAGGGCTCATCTTCTTGCCTTATTTGAGCGGTGAACGAACGCCTCATCCCGATCCGCTCGCGCGCGGCGCATGGATCGGGTTGACTACACGTCATACTCAAGCTCATTTAACCCGATCGGTGCTGGAGGGAGTGGCGTTTGGTTTGAAGGATATTTTTTGCCTGATGAAAGATGCGGGGCATGGCCCAATCCAAGAGGTGCGTCTGTCCGGTGGCGGAGCGAAGAGCCTTCTCTGGCGACAAATCCTGGCCGGCGTTCTTGACACAGAACTCGTGACAGTGAACACAACGGAAGGCGCGGCATTCGGAGCGGCATTGCTGGCTGGTGTTGGTGCGGGAATCTGGCCGGACGTAGACATCGCCTGCGCACAAACGATCTTTGTTAAAGATCATATCTCTCCAGACCCGAAGACTGCCGGAGTTTATCAATCACTTCATCAGCAGTATCAGAAACTTTATCCAGCTCTTAAACCCACGTTCTCTGCACTGGCCAATATTGGGTGAAAGACATTCTTTGGGTAGCATCCTAATCTGAGATCTGGAATGGTGAGTATGGCACAGTCTTGTTGGTCTATCTGTTATTTTCGTGGGCGGCGACGTGCGGGCGTTCGCTTTGGCAATAAGTCTTTATGCCTCGTTTCCAGCATGTAATTCAAAGCTTGATGTGAAATGCCTAGATTGATAGAGGCATAGGTTATGCTCCCTTTAGCAGCATCTAGCGCACGTTTTATCAGTTTATGTTCGAGTGCTCCCACTACCTCATTAAACTTACCACCGGATACCAGACCGTGTTCCTCTGTTACCATTAAGCGATCCCCGACTTCGTGAAACACAGTAAGTGCCGCCTGTGCCGCCCGGTTCGTATTTCCGGCTTGCTCAGATATGTTGATGGCGCGTCGAAAAGTTAAGAGTGCTGTGCCGAACTTTCCAAGTCGGGCCAATGCCCGGCCATGCGTTACCAGTGCTTCTGCCAACAGTGCGTGTCGATCGTTTTTCTCGAAAGTGCGTACTGCCGCCCGCGCGACTCGCTCAGCTTCTGCGATGCGTCCTTGTTCGAGGAAGACGCAGGCGCGAGTCTCATCGACTTGTGCAACCGTGCTAACGTCCTTAAGACTCATTAAGACACGGCGCGCGTGGTCTAAGTGCGCGTGAGCGTCTCCGTATTGTTTGAGCTTGTAATAGAGAAATCCCAGATTGTTCTCCGTATTGGCTAAGTAACACCTGTGCTCTGCTTGTTCAAAATGATAGCTTGCGGCGGCGTATTCGATTAACGCGCGGTCAACGTATTCGGTTCGGTTCTTTGTTGCCCATAGATTGCGGAAGATGATTCCGAGAGTTACGTGATAACTGCCCTTAAGAGTTTGATTGTTGATCTTCTCGAATAGAGGTGCGCCGTCCGTGAGGATACGCAAGGCTTTACTGAAATTCGCGGCACCGCGTTCCACGATAGCTAATCGCAATATCGCTCGTGCTTTTACTTCGCTATCCGTAGTCAGGTATGAGAGTGCTTCTTTAAGAACGTCTCGGGCCTCATTCAGTTCGCCTGTGCGCCAGTAGCAGAGGGCCAGTTCGGTTTGCGCTTCCGCGATCTTCTTTTTGTAACTCTGGGACTTGAAAACAGAGAGGCTTTCGCTGATTAAATCCTTTGCGGTTTCCTCTGCCTCTGTAACTTCGTTTCTGCTTCCGATTGCGCCAGTCAACACACCCACACGCAAAAGAACTTCTGCCGCAATACTTGTTTCCAAGCCTTCGAGGTTTGGCCGTTCGCCTATGCGTCGCCAGTAGCCGCTAAGCGCCTTCCGTGCTTCCTCGTATTCGCCTTTGTTCTCAAATTCCTTGGCCAGTTCGCAGCAAAGCTCCGCCCGGCCTCCCACACTGAGGTTTGGATTGACTAATTCGCGCAAGAGTGAGGCTCTCAATGTCATGTGAGCGCAAGGAAAAACTACTAGAGTGCGCTGAATCTAACGCACTCCCTCATGCTCTTGCAAGAACGATCCAAAGCTGGTCTAGTTGCCTATGTAAAACTTTTACATGGGAGGAACTCACAGATGACCTTACATCGCATATGCGCCACGGTAGTCCTAATGCTGGCGCTGGCGCTTCCTATACTTGCAGGAGAGATCGACTGTCCCGGCGTAATATCACCACCGCCAACAGGAACGACATCAACAAGCAACGTCACAACGATCTCAACAAACGACATTACAACGAGCGTCATTCTGGCGATTGTTAACTTAATCAATTAACACGTTGTTCGGCTAAAACGTGGAGGACTAACTCGCGTCTGGCGAGCGAGTAAACGTGTGCAGTTTGCTATGTAGAATCTTACCGCGTTTACGGTGCTGACCCGATTCAACGTGACGCAGAGGTTACGCAGAATCAAACAGGCACTTCCTGCTCATGGACTTTCAGCCATGGAAATCGTCTGGTGAAAATAGCCGTTGACATTGCACTCGACGGGACTATAATCCTCAGCCTCTGCCAAAAGTCTTCTCACGCTGGCTGCCCGCCCGTGCACAGACTTCTCTTCATGTTCAGTGACCAGGCGAACATGCCAAAGGCAGACAAATCAAACTCGTGACAATATTGCGAGTGCGGCGCACGCCTAACCAATGGTGGTGTGGGCATACTAGTCTCGGGATTGCAGTTCGCCTGCCCCGTTTCTCTGCCACTATCCGTGCTCGAAGAGTTCAAAAGAACCGGCTTCGCAGCCTGTTCTGAAGTTACTGGGCCGCTCAATAAAAGCCGGGGCCCAAACCTCTGTCGGTCCCGGTTTTGAATGAGTTGATTGCAAGGGGAACTGTGATGAAACCGGCCAAGATCCTCATAGTAAGTCTTAATCCAGCAGACTGTCTCGGTGACGACCTACGCGCTATTGTCGAATCGCAGTTTGAGGTAGAGGAAGTAAAGATCTGCGAGAAAATCGGTCCTCGTTCCGCAACGACAGAATGCGCCCAAAAACTGGGTCAAGTCATCGCGCGATCTAATGCGTCAATCGTCTTTGTCGTTCAATCTAAAGATCGTTTGAAACACACGAGACGTTTGTTTCACTCTCCTGAGATTGAAATTCCGAAGAAGCCTTTGCTGGTGGTTGTTGACGAAGCAGAACCTGACGAGATGATCGAATGGCTCAGAGAATTGGCGGCCGATTTTCTCACCCAGCCTTTAAAGACAATTGATGTTTTGCCGCGCATTTGGCGCCTGCTGGAGCAGTCTTCCGAGTCTCAAACCGAGTTGATGCGGGTCAAGGAAGAACTGGGAATGAAGCAATTGGTCGGCGAGAGCGAGTCATTTCTCACTGAGATCGAAAAGCTTCCCCTGGTTGCGAAATGCGATGCCAGCGTCCTAATCACCGGCGATACGGGCACCGGCAAGGAGCTGTGTGCTCGAGCCATTCATTACCTCAGTCCACGTGCCAGCGAGCCTTTTCTTCCCGTCAACTGCGGTGCGATTCCGGCCGAGTTGATCGAGAATGAATTGTTCGGGCATGTCTCCGGCGCCTTTACTGATGCCAAGACGGCGCGACGCGGCTTAATCGATGAGGCCAACGGCGGAACACTCTTCCTGGATGAAGTGGATTGTCTTCCTCTCATGGCTCAAGTCAAGCTTTTGCGCTTTCTACAGGAGAAGGAGTATCGACCTTTGGGGGCGACAAAGACAGCTAAAGCAGACTTGCGCGTGATTGCGGCAACCAACATCAATTGTGAAACTGCTGTTCGAGAACGGAAACTGCGCCAGGATCTGTATTACCGTTTGAATGTGATTCAACTGAAACTGCCTTCGCTGCGAGAGCGCCGGGAAGACATCCCCTTACTGGCGCATCATTTCCTGAATAAGTATGCGAGTGAATTCAACAAACCAGTCTCAGGCTTTTCTCCTGACGCGATCCGGAAACTCATTCTCTACGAGTGGCCGGGCAATGTTCGCGAATTGGAGCATGTCATCATGCGCGCTATCGTGCTTTCCACCAAACCCATAATCTGTGCCGCAGGTATCGCGATTTCCGACTCGGAAACTCTGCCTGTTCCCGAATCCTTTCAGGAAGCAAAAAACAGGATGGTGGATCAGTTCGAGAAGACCTACATCAAAGGCCTGCTGCTTTCAAATCACTGCAACATCAGCAGATCGGCTAAAGCAGCACAAAAGAATCGCCGCGCTTTCTGGGAGTTGATTCGCAAACATCAGATTTCGGTCCAGAACTTGAAGTCTAAAGCCTCCTAATCCATCTAATCGATCCATTGGATAGGACATCGTTGTCCTATCCAATCCTCAACGCGTCCCGCTTTCCGCGATTGTTAATAACTCATCGGATTGGTGCAACGCTTGCTATAGCGTGAACGATCACCTGTGCTTGCATGAATCGTCCAGACCAATTGAATGACAAGCGAGTGCGGCTTGTTGAGGATGAAATACTTCAATACCTGATTGACAACCCAAAGGCACAAGACGCTGTTGAGGGCGTCATCGAATGGTGGCTTTTGCCGAAAGAATATGAGAGGAGCGTGGTAGAAGCCGCGCTCGCGAAGTTGGTTAAGGCTCGTCTCGTCATTAAGCGGGAGAGAAGCGGCTCTCAGACTTACAAGATGAATCGCCGGCGACGCAAAGAAATCATTGCAAGGCTTCAGCATAGATCATGAAACCCATCGTTAAAACCAGGCTGAGCTCAGCTACCACTGTAGTCATACCGATCCGGCCACGGCTTGATTCCACAGCAAATCGCTCTCTTACATCGTTAATAGTTGAACTGGATAACTTGCTACTCAGCAGTTTGCGCCGCTGGAGTATTACGGCTTTAAGGTTAGCTCTCGGCTCAGTATTTCTTTGGTTTGGCGCTCTCAAGATCTTCGGCAATAGTCCAGTGGCATCGTTGATTCGAGACACTTATACCTTTGTGCCGGTCAGCATATTCATATTGGTACTGGGTGTGTGGGAGATGTTAATCGGCATTGGAATAGTTCTAAAACGGGCGCTTCGCTGTGTCTTGATTCTGCTGTGCGTTCACCTGGTTGGAACGTTTACAGCTATGTGGCTCAAGCCAAGCGTTTTCTTCGTGGGACTTCCATTCTGCTTAACGGGCGATGGAGAGTTTGTAATAAAAAACGTGGTGCTTATCACGGCCGCGTTGGTGATTGCGGGCCACCAAGTGAAGCCCCTTGGAAGATGTTAGCCACAAAGAGGCACAAAAAGCAGAAAAATCGTTTCCGCTGACTTTTGTGCTTTTGGTGCTTCTTTGTGGCTAATCGAGACATGGACAAAGTTGTCCTCCCATCTATCTATCATTAACAAAACAGTTTCGCCCCACTTCGCCCTCCAGACTTTTCGATTTGTAAGGTCCATGTAGGACAAATCGAGCTTAGCTGCATGGCTCTTGTGACCAGGTTGTTGTTAAGAAACGGGAGATTTCGTTTGGCATAGTGGTTGTACGACGAGCGTCTCACCCGATTCTAAAAAATCACTACGGGAAAATCTTGCCTTCTAGCAGGAGTACCAAATGGACAAACGATTCCGACGACTCTTAAGCGTTAGCATCTTCTTGTTTTTTCTGGCAGCAGTTTTAATTGGGTCTTCATTTGGACCGGGAACGTGGCTCATCACCAGCTCGGCTCAACAAAGCAAGAAAGAACCAACCATTCCGCCCGCTAAAAAAGATGATCACACGGGGGCAAGTGTTGCGCTTCCCGCTCCGCGGAAGACTTCAGCGCCGCCGGCGGAAGAGATGGAGTTGACGGTGAAAAGCCCGGCCGCTTACGACGAAACCTGGGACCGTGATTATCCTCAGGACCAACGTAAAAAGCTGTTGCCCTTTCCCGATCTTAAGCCCGGCGACATTCCGCCGGTGAAGTTATATCTCTACGGTGGCTCAGCAAAAACGTCGTATGCGTCAGTCGATGACGTAGGAAATTTCAATGACTTCTACACGCGCTTGAGCGAGCAAAAACCGGCCGTGATGGCTCGCTGGAAAGCTTACTTAGCCACTCGTTACGTGTTCACGGGCAAGACTGACAACAGTGTCACCATGACCAGGGGAAAACCGATTCCGGTTGGTCCCGTTGTGAAACTGCCTGAAAAGATCACGAGCTGGGAAGAACTAGCGAACCTGACGCCGGAAGAGATCTTTAAGCGGGATCTTTTCCCGGAAGGATTTCGCCCACTATCTCATCCGCTCCAGTCAACAGGTCACATGCTGTTTCCCGAAATGTGGTTGGCTGCGCATCCTGAAAACACTCGCTTCGATGTTGACTTTGATATTCCTACAGCTTACCTTCCGGAGTTCCCTCCGCCGCTTTTCCTGACTACGCGACCCGACCTCGGCGACGTCTCACGCGGTGAGGAGATCACGGAAGCCAATTTCTACAGACTGTTCAATGGTATTCTTACGCCGGAGCAATTAAAGGGTCTCGAAAAGCTGGTCATCAAGTCCAACAGCAGTTGGTTCAATCAAACCAAGCACCGGCTCACAAAACTGCCATCGCAGGGTATTGCCTGTTTCGATTGTCACGTCAATGGGCATACCAACGGAGCCATTGAAATGGATCCTGGAACGCGTCCGACATTGGCTCGGGTTCGTCTTGATACACCAACGTTGCGAGGGAACAACACTTCTCTGATGTATAGCCTGCGCCGCTCTATTCGATCGGTCGATCACTTCGCTGAAGTCGAAGAATACTTTGATGGAGATATTGGCCTGGCCCAACAGATTGGCGGACGCGAATTCAACAAGGGCACCACTAACGTAATGGGTGACTTCAACGGCATCATCGGCTTTCCGCCGGCGCCAAAGCTCGATCGGTATGGCCGGTTGATTCCCGCCAAAGCAACAGAATCCGAACTCAGAGGAGAAAAACTTTTCTTTGGCAAAGCAAATTGCAGCGCGTGCCACCAGGCGCCTTACTACACCGACAACCAGATGCACGATCTGCGGCTCGAGGAATTCTACCTTGGACGTGCCGAAGGCTGGGTAAAGACTTTTCCGCTGCGCGGTATTAAAGATTCTCCGCCGTATTTCCACGACGGCCGCTTGCCAACATTGGAGGACAGTGTCGAGTTCTTCAACCTCGTCTTCCAACTGAAGTTGGCGCAAGACGAGAAGAAAGACCTGGTCGCCTTCTTGCGTGTTTTGTGAAGGCAAGTTTCCCGCAAAGGCGCAAGGGCGCAAAGGGAAAGATTATCTTTGCGCCTTTGCGCCTTTGCGGGGAAAAACTTTCTCAAGAACAAAAATTTGGGAGAACTTACTCTCCGGAGATCAACCCATGCAACTATTCATCACCCGGATCCTGTGCTTCGTCACGGTTTCTTTTCTCGCGCCGCTTCTTTGTCTCGGCCAGAGTAACTACGCCGGATTGAACGGCACCGTTTTCGACCCGCAACAACAAGTGGTCCCCGGCGCCGCGTTACGATTGACTTCGCTGAGCACTGAGGCGACGCGTCAAGTCGCCAGTGACGAGCATGGCCTGTATCAAATCACGGGTTTGCTTCCGGGTGAGTACAAGTTAACGGCTCAAGCCACCGGCTTTGCGCTCTGGAGCCAGCCGGTAAACCTCGAAGTCGGACAACAAATGAAGTGTGACGTGACGCTCACGCTTTCTTCCGTCAGTGGTGTGGTCCAGGTTGAAAGCCAGGCCGCGGTGTTGCGGACCAGTGACGCCAGCGTTGGAGAGGTGGTCGAGCCAACTGCTATTCGTAATCTGCCTCTCAACGGGCGCATGTTAATCGACCTGGTACTCACCACGCCCGGATCGCACGAGAGTCACGGGGCACAGGCGGGCGACATGAGTCCGTTGTACTGGCGACCCGGGCAGCGTTCAGCGGTAAGCATCGGTGGCAACCGGCCCAACGCGAATTACTTTCTTTTAGACGGCGCCACCAACACCGATCCCACGTTCAATACTCTCAACCTTAGCCCCTCTCCCGACACTGTTCAGGAATTCAAAGTTCAGACCGGAAGCTATAACGCAGAGATGGGCGGCGCGGGTGGCGGCCAAATCAATATCGTTACTCGAACCGGGTCGAACGAGTTTCACGGCACCGGTTATGAGTTCTTGCGCAACGACGTGTTCGACGCCCGCACCTTCAACGAGATGGAATCAGGAAATCATCTCGTGCGAAACAATTTCGGTGGTTCGCTGGGTGGCCCAATTATTCATAACAAGCTTTTCTTTTTCTTCAACTACGAAGGTTTGCGGCACACGAAATCTGAAACGATGATTGAAACTGTGCCCACTGAAGAAGAGATTAACGGCGACTTCAGCATGAGCGGCGTCACGATCTTCAACCCTTTCAGCTCCCGACCCAATCCCAATTTTGATCCAACCAAACCCATCAGCAAGCTCAATCCTCAGATCCTTCGCGATCCGTTTCCGGGGAACGTCATCCCGCAACAGCTCATCGATCCCAAGGCCCGGTTGTTCCTGAGCAAATACATTCCGCGTCCGAACACAGAGATGGGAACGATGGGCTGCGGCATAACGATGATGGGAATACCAACGGTGACCGGCGCCGGCGTGGATTGCAACAACCTTCTCGACGTGAGTAACGCGCACCATCGAACAGATCAGGCGACCATTCGCATCGATCAAACGTTCAAGAGGGGCGACGCTTTCCTCGCGCGCTACTCATTCAGCAGTGAAAAGGGTTTCATGCCGCAGAACTTGAAGGGCTTTGGAGCGCTTCACGATAACCTCGCTCAGAACGGCACTGTCAGTTGGACCAGGCTCATCAGCCCCAAAATGGTGAACATCGCGAGCATCACGTTCTCACGACTCGCAATGCACCGTACGTCTGAGAACAGCTTCACTAACGATATCGTTTCGGAGTTGGGAATCACGGGTGTTGGTTTTGGCGGCAAGGGTGCGTTTGGCGCGCCCTGGTTCAACGTGCAGGGTTACTCCGGTATGGGCGACACCTACATCGCCACTCCGATGCACGCCTGGGACACGATCCTCGAAGCACGAGACTCGATGAGCTGGCAGCTCGGCCGTCACAGTTTGAAATTCGGCGGCAGCTATCGCTACTTCATTTGGCCCATGTGGGGCTTCTTCCAGAACCGCGGCTATTACCAGTTTACCAACGGCTTCACGACTCAAACCGCCACGAACGACGGCACTGGCTCCGCGCTTGCGAGTTTCCTGCTGGGCCTGCCGGCCGTTAAGCAGCGCCAGGCGGGAATTCCACAAATGCAACTGCGCCAGTGGTACGCCGATGCGTTTATCCAGGACAGCTTCCAAATGACTCGCAATACCACTGTCCAGATCGGATTGCGTTACGAATACATGAGCCCTCTCGTTGACATTCGTTACGCCAACACGAACCTTGTCTTTCGCGATGGTGTTCCTTTCGTGTTCGTTGGCGGGCAACAGGGATTTCCCGAAGGACTGAGCAATGCAAATAAGCTTAATTTCGCGCCTCGCGTCGGGATCTCGCATAACTGGCATCAGCACGGGATCGTGTTGCACGGGGCGTTCGGGATTTTCTTCACGCCAGTTGATATGAACACGTGGTGTAACCAGCGTCACAATGTTCCTTATGTATTTCCAGAGACGCAGCAAAGCGATAACTTCATTCCCGCGCCAGGTGTAATCGCTTCTCACTTGAACTTTGGACCAGCAGTGTTGGGTGTTACTACCGTTAGTTTTGCGTCGTTCGAACTCAACGCGCCCCCGCAATACATTCAACAGTGGAGTGGTTCAGTCGAAAAGAGCCTGGGCAGTGAGACTACTCTGGAACTGGGATATCTTGGATCCCACGGAGTACACCTGCAACGTTCCCATTTGATTAACAATGCGCAGCCCGGTCCGGGAGCGATTGGTCCACGCCGTCCCTTCAGAACTCTAAGCTTCCTGCCGGGGATGGTTCTTCCCGAGGGCATAGCGATTACAAACACGACATTTCCCGTGAGCGGCATCAACCTGCTGGAGAACTCAGCGCAGAGTTGGTATGAGGCCGGCTATGTCAACGTGCGGCGCCGTTTTGCTCGCGGTTGGACCTTCCTGGCGAACTACACGTATTCCAAGAACCTCAGCGACGCTCCTGACTTCCGCTCGCCAATGTTCGAGCCGGCGGCTCCGCAAAACAACTCCAACCTGGTTGCTGAGAAAGGTCCGGCGTGTGATGTTCGTCACCGCTTCGCATTCAGTGTGGTTTATGCCCTACCGCAGTTAGGACATGAGGGTTTCGCAAGTAGACTCACGAAAGACTGGAAACTCTCGGCTATCTACCAGGTGCAAAGCGGATTTCCGTTTACCATCTCGGTATTTGGCGACACGGCAAACGCGGGAACACTGCTCGGGGAAAATCCAATCCGAGCGAATTACACAGGCGCGCCCGTTTTTGGTCCAGGCACGCGAACCTCGGATCAGTGGTTTAACCCAGCGGCATTTACGACGCCCGCCGCTTTCACTTTCGGCAACGTCGGACGAAATACAGTTTATGGCCCAGGCAGACAGACTCTCGATCTCGCGTTGCAGCGTGAGTTTTCCGTTACAGAGCAGATCAAATTCCAAGTGCGAGCCGAGGCCTTCAACGCACTCAATCACACAAATCTCGGAACCCCTAATCGATTTGTAAACACGCCGCAGTTTGGAACGATCACCGAAGCTGCTACGCCCGGTCGTGAGATCCAACTCGGTGTGCGCTTGTCGTTCTAAGAACAGGAGGAGCTTTGCCTCAAAAGTCCGAAATCATTCTTGGATATCGCATGGTGATCACTGACCAGGTCGCTACCGCTCCCTGTACTGACCCGATCCAAGTGCGATTCCTACTTTTGAGGGCAAAGCTAAGAGGAGGAACAAAATGGAAAAATTCAAACGCTCACTCAATCGAATTGTTCTACTCAGTGCGCTAACCTTTTCCGCTGGACTCTTACCCAACCATCACGTTTGGGCTCAAGGTTGAGTGGCCGCACGACAGAGCGCGCCCGTGATTGGCGTGCAGTGTGCCGGCGGTGAAGATTCGAAGGATGGATTTTTCAACAAGGAGCGATGGCAGTTCTCTTTTGGCCTTCGCAAACAACGCTCTCATCGCCACTTTGTTGGCACTGAAGAGCAAAAGCAACGCGCTGAGCAGGGGACGGAAGTCGTCAATAACATCTATCTCTACGACGCGGCGCTCACTTACAACGTCAACCGCCGCTTCAATCTCACGGCTGCGATTCCTGTTATGAAGGCGACACGAAGGCGTGGTAACTCTCCGCAGATCTTTCATAGCTTCGGATTTGGCGACCTCAGCGTGATGGGCCGGATGTGGCTGTTCAAGCAGCCGAGCGAGTCGCCCCGCAATGTCTCGTTCGGAATCGGTATCAAGTTCCCCACCGGAAAGTCGAATGTTACCGATACCGTGCTGGCCGCAAATGGGCGGACCGTTACACAGGTCGTGGACCAATCGATCCAACTGGGAGATGGCGGTTGGGGTATTCCGTTGGACATCCAGGGATACGAGAGGTTTGGCAAGACGACCGTGTATGCCTCAGCGACCTACTTGCTTAATCCACGAGATACGAATGGAGTGCCTACTGGGCGTGGCCGCCCTTCCGAAGCGATCATGTCAGTTGCCGATCAGTATCTGGCTCGGGTCGGCGTATCTCGTCCAGTACCTAAAACGCGGCAATGGGCTTACACGATTGGTTGGCGCATCGAGGGTGTGCCGGTGCGCGACTTAATCGGCAAGAGCAACGGTTTCCGGCGACCTGGCTACGGTATGGCGATTGAGCCGGGCGTGCAGTACTTCAGACACCGAGAGTCGTGGTCGGTAACAGTGCCCATAGCTGCCGGGCGCAATCGCAAGCGGAGTGTTTCAGACATCCTGGTCGGCAGTCGTGGAGGCGACGCAGCTTTTGCCGATTACATGATTCTGGTTGGTTACACGCGTCGTTTCTAGTCAGCCGCGGGGCCGCACTTGGAAGAGCTGCCGGGCGCACTTGGAAGAGGTCAGTACCGCCCGCGGTAGCGGGTGGGTTTAGATCAGCACGCAATATTGCTATTTGATTTGAGTCTCGACGGCGAACCCACCCGCTACCGCGGGTGGTACTGACTGTGTCCCACAGAAAATAAGGAAGGAAATAGTATGGTACGGATCGGTATTGCTCTGATCATTGTGCTCACGATTGTGCGAATCGCCGTCGCTCAAGGACCGGTTTTCATTCCGCCAGCAAAGGAAAAGCGTGATGGAAGTATGAAACTCTTGCGCGTAGGGGAGACAGCTCCCGACTGGCAGTTAATTGGTCCGGAAGGCAAGGCACACTCGCTGTCGTCATATCGTGGCAGGGTTGTGGTAATGGACTTTTGGGCGACGTGGTGCGGCCCATGCACAGCGATCATGCCACGTATGCAGAAGCTACAGCAAAAATTTGCTGATAAAGGAGTCGTCGTCTTTGGCGTTAATTCCTGGGAGAACGGTGACGCGATCGCGTTAATGAAAGAGAAGCGCTATAGCTATGAGCTGCTTCTCCATGGGGAACAGATAGCGGATGCGTACAAAGTGACAACCTTGCCGGTGGTCTACATTGTCGGACTCGACGGCAAAATTATTTACTGTCATCAGGGAGAGGACCAGAAAGATTTATCAGCAGTGATTGAAAAGTATTTCAAGCAAAAGGTGACAGTAAAAGGCTTCTAACGTTCCTCGGGCTCACACCCCAGGCTTTATGCTTTCGCCTACTTCGCAGGCTAAAAAGATCCAACATGCCGCAGAGTCTCCCCGAACCACAGATTCACTTCCTCGCTCCCTTCGCAGTCGTTCCGAAGGCGGCGAGCAGTTTAGGTCTTGCCGTTTCGAGCCTCGTATTGCTGGGTTGGACATTTAATATTCCGATTCTCCAAAGCATCCTGCCCGGCCAACCGCAGATGGTCCCCCATACAGCCGTCGCTTTCATCCTGGCGAGCCTGTCGCTCGGGACTCTGAAGAACAAGACTGTTGTATCCACGGTCTGCGCGCTCGCCGTTATTCTGATCGCAGTTCTCACAATCAGCGAATATGTGAGTGGACGGGATCTTGGATTCGACAAGCTTTTATTCAGCCGGCGATTACAAATCAGCGAGCAGTCTTTTCCCGGGCGTCCTTCGCCTCATACGGCGGTAGATTTCCTGCTCATTGCCGGCGCGCTGCTGTTATCGCGGGCCGCTGGTAAAACTTATCGTGTGGCCCAGGGCCTTGCTTTGTCAGCGGCATTGATCGCCTCAATGGTTTTGGTTGGATACATCTATGACGTTGCCTTCCTTTACAGCATCAGTTCTCACACCGGCATGGCTTTGCACACCGCGCTGATCTTTATCGCTCTCAGCCTGGGAATACTCTTTGCGCATCCTGAGCAACGATTAATGTCGTTTATCCTGAGCGACACTGCGGGCGGAACAATGGTGCGGCATCTTTTACCGGCAAGCATCGCGATTCCCATCGTCGCTGGAGGCCTCATCATTTTCGGTGCGCGCGCAGGTTTGTACGACATGGCCCTCGCGGTGCCACTGTGTGTAGTGGGCAGCATCCTCGTACTCACTACACTCATCTGGCGCAATTCCATGGCGCTCCATCGTTCCGATGCAAAACGAAAACAAGCCGAAGAGGCATTGCGCGATGCCTACAACGATCTTGAGCAGCGGGTCGAAGAGCGAACGCGCGAACTATCGAGAGTAAATGAAAACCTCCAGACCGAGATTATCAAGCACAAGGAATCGGAGACGGCACGTTTAGAATTACTGCGACGCCTTGTTTCCGCACAGGAAGAAGAGCGATGCCGCATCTCACGTGAACTGCACGATCAAACAGGCCAGCATCTCACAGCTCTGCTCCTCGGGCTCAAGACACTGAACAACTCGACTGGAAATGGATCATCATCCCTGCACAAGAGTCTTTTTCAATTGCAGAAGCTGACGGAGCGGCTCGTGGATGAGGCCCATCACCTCGCCTGGGAACTGCGGCCCGCCGCTCTCGATGACCTTGGGCTCGAGACTGCAATCTCGAACTACGTGGAAAAGTGGTCAGAGCGACACTCAATCCCGCTCGACTTTCACAGCGGCCTCGCCAATCTTCGGCTTCCACCGCCAGTTGAAACTGCCGTTTTCCGAATCGTGCAGGAAGCACTCACCAATGTTCTCAAGCATGCGCAGGCAACTCGCGTAAGTGTGATGCTGGAGTATCGCTATGACGAGTTGCTCGTCATCGTGGAAGACAACGGCCGCGGGTTCCAACTTGATGTTCCATTGACGGTGAAAGCACCAGGTGGACTCGGGCTTGTCGGTATACGCGAACGCGTCGCCCTGGTTGGCGGCAAACTGAACATTGAATCTGAGCCTGGTTCCGGCGCCACGCTCGCCATTCGCATTCCGGCGCCGGTGTCGATTCCACAGAAAGCCTTTGCACATGAACGCGCTCCGCATTTTCTTAGCAGATGATCACACTGTCATGCGCGAAGGATTGAAGTCGCTCGTAAACGCGCAGCCAGATATGAGTGTGATAGGTGAAGCTGACAACGGCCGGGCCACTCTGCAAAGAGTCAGGGAACTGCAACCGGACGTAATTATCCTCGATATCTCGATGCCTGACTTGAATGGCATTCAGGTAACCGAGCGCCTCAAGCGAACGTGCCAAAACATCACCGTATTGGTTTTGACGGCTCACGACGACAGTGGTTATCTGCGACAGTTGCTTGAAGTTGGTGCATCTGGTTACGTGCTGAAAAAAGTGGCTGCCGAAGAGTTGATTAACGCGATCCGTGTTGTTGCGGCCGGCGGTGTTTACCTCGATCCGTCGCTGGCAGGCAAGGTCGTCGGCGGTTATCTCGGTAATCGCCGGAACGGAAGTAAGCCGCAAAGCAACGACTTAAGCGAACGTGAGACGGAAGTCCTGCGGCTCGTTGCCTGGGGATACACGAACAAGGAAGTGGCCGCGTATCTTCGAATCAGTGTCAAGACAGTCGAGACTCACAAAGCAAACATAATGCAGAAGCTCGATCTGAAGAGCCGGGTCGAAATGGTCCGGTACGCACTCCGCCAAGGCTGGCTCCACGCCACCTAATAACTTTGCCACGGATAAACACGGATGACACAGGTCTAATCAGATCTGTGTCATCCGTGTTTATCCGTGGCAGACCAGTTCCATCAGGGAATTCCCCTATCACTCATGGAGTTCCTTGAGGCGCCTTTCCCATCGCCCCGATAGACGAAATCCCGCTCCAGTGCGAAAAACAAACCATCTCGCGACAGGAGATTTTAACGATGAGCACGGACGAGATCAGGGCGAAGATCAAAAAGTCGATCGCCACGATCACCAGCTTGAGTCCCGAAGAGATCACCGACACCGCGTCGTACAAGGACGACTTGCAACTCGACTCGCTCACCATCCTGGAAATAGCGGTGGATGCCGAGTACCAGTTTCAAGTCAAAATCCCTGACGAAGTGTTGTCGGAGATTCGCACCGTGAACGATACGGTGAGAGTCGTCCAGCAACACCTCGAGCTGGCGGTGGCGTGATGAAACAGCGTCGCGTCGTGGTCACGGGAATCGGTGTGGTTACTCCGATCGGTACTGGTCGCGAGCGCTTCTGGACCAATCTGCTCGAAGGTCAATGCGGAATAAGGACGGTCCAGTCTTTCGATACCAGCGCTTACAACGTTCACCGCGGCGCTGAGGTGCATGACTTTGAAATTGAGAATTACCTTTCGAATCTCGATGCGGCTCACCTGGGACGCGCATCGCAATTTGCAATTGCTGCCGCCCGGTTAGCCCTGGCGGATGCCAATGTGGAGATTGCTTCCCTTGATCCCGAGCGGGCTGGAGTTTCAATGGGAACGACCTCAGGTGAGCCGCGCGAGGTAGAACGTTTTGATGACTTGTTCATTGCCAAAAAGCTGGAACGTGTTGGACCGGAGTTTCTGGCGCTCTATCCAAGCCACGTGATCGCCGCGCACATTGCGCGTGAACTTCGTTTCGCCGGTGTGAACATCATGATTCCGACAGCCTGTGCGGCAGGCAATTATGCAATCGCCCACGCCTTCGACGTACTGCGAGCCGGGCGTGCCGAGCTGATGCTGGCGGGTGGTTCTGATTCTTTCTCGCGCATCACCTACACAGGGTTTGCTCAACTGGGAGCAATCGCACCTGAAGTTTGCCAGCCCTTTGATCGACATCGAAAGGGAATGATACCGGGTGAGGGCGCGGGTGTGCTCGTGCTCGAGCCGCTGGCTTCTGCAACGCGACGTGGTGCGCGCATTTACGCGGAAGTCAGTGGCTACGGGCTATCGTGCGATGCCCATCACATGACGGCCGCACACCCAAATGGCGACGGCGCCGTGCGTGCGATGGAACAAGCGCTCGCGCAGAGCTCAATCACTCCTCAAGACATCAACTACATCAGCGCGCATGGTACGGGAACGGCTACCAACGATCGGCTCGAAACACTGGCTGTCAAACGACTCTTCGGCGATGCGGCATATCGCGTTCCGATGAGTTCAATCAAATCCATGCTCGGTCACACGATGGGTGCGGCGTCGGCGATTGAAGCCGCCGTTTGCGCACTCGCGGTCTACCACGATCGTATTCCTCCGACCATTAACTTGAGAGAACCGGATCCCGAATGCGACCTTGATTACGTTCCGAATTGCGCGCGCGAACACACAGTTCGAGTTGCCATGAACAATGCCTACGCATTCGGTGGCAACAATGCATCGCTGATTCTCAAAAAGGCACAAACGATTTAATCCGATCTTTTGTGCTTTTTGTGCCTTTTTGTGGCGAGTGAATTTGATGAGAAACCGAGTTGTTATTACTGGCGCGGGAGTTGTTTCTTCACTGGGCGATTCGTCTGCCGGCCTGCAGTTCTCTCTATGCTCCGGTCGCCGTGCAATCAGACCCGTCGAACTCTTCAACACGGCGGGTCTTGGTTGTCCGCTGGGCGGAGAAATCCCCGCGTTTGACGCGCAGAAATATCTCGGCCGCAGAAATCTGCGTCCTCTGGATCGGACTTCACGGCTCGTCACTTCCGCGGCGCAACTGGCCCTGAACGACAGCGGCTGGTCTGAGTCGATGAGGAACCAGGAAGAAATAGGTTTAGTGCTGGGGACGATGTTTTGCAGTGTGCACACGATCTCGCAGTTTGACCGGCGTGCACTTGAAGTTGGACCAGCTTATGCCAGTCCGATGGATTTTTCCAACACGGTGATCAATGCCGCCGCGGGGCAAACGGCAATCATGCACAACTTGCGCGGCATCAATTCGACTATTTCCACCGGCATAACTTCAGGACTTCAAGCGATCGCTTACGCGACCGAAGTTATTCGCAGCGGCCGTGCTCGCGCAGTGCTGGCCGGCGGTGCTGATGAATTGTGTTTTGAGTCGTTCTACGGCTTCGATCGCGCCGGACTGTTGTGCCACTCCGATGAACGCACCGGCGACTTTCCCATTCCCTTTGACAAGCGACGCAACGGGTTCGCGCTTGGTGAAGGGGCCGCGCTGTTAATGCTTGAAGACGCGAAGTTTGCGCGTGAAAGAGGTGCGCGCACGCTGGCAGAGATCACTGGCCATGGCTGCGGCTACGACTGTTCGCAAGGCGAAGACGAGGAAGAGGCGGTTGAGGCAATCGGGTTGTCAATTCGACGTGCGCTTAACGACGCGTTCATCGAGCCTCACGAGATCGATTGCCTCAGCGCTTCTGCCAACGGCAGCTACGCCGGAGACCGCCACGAAGCGAAAGGCGTCTTCGCCGGTCTCAATGGCCAAACCCGCAAACTTCCTGTCACGGCAATCAAATCAATGCTCGGTGAAACACTCGGTGCTTCTGGTCCAATGCAGGCCATCGCCTTGTTGGAAACGATACGCGACGGAGTGCTCCCGGGTATCAAGTGTTTGGAGGAAATTGAAGACGACTTTGCGCTCGAAATGATTGGTCCCGAGAACCGGGAAATCGATGTTGAAGCCGCGCTGATTAACTCAGCCGGCTTTGACGGTCACTGCTGTTCACTCGTGCTGGCAAGGATGCCATGAGAATCGAACGAGACATAAGCCAGGCGCCGGTGCATCTGGTGCCCAGAATGAAAGCGCAGGGTTATGCCCAGCCTTACGTCGAAAGGCGACGTAAGTGGTTGGAACAGAAAACCGGCTGCCGGCTCGAGAATATCGGAGCACACTCGATACGTGGCGATGAGATGCGCGGCAATATCGAAAACCCTGTTGGCGCAGCTCAGATGCCTTTAGGTGTGGCTGGTCCATTGCTGATCAATGGCACGGATGCTCGCGGTGTTTTTTACGTTCCGCTCGCGACGACTGAAGGAGCTCTCGTTCGATCGTACGAGCGTGGCATGGTGGCCCTGACGCGCGCAGGGGGTGTCACCACTCGTGTTTACCTCGATGAAAATCGCGTCTCCCCAGTTTTCCTTTTCCAAAGCGTTGCCCAGGCATACGAGTTCGCTATCACCATTCCTGACAAGCTCGAAGAGATTCGTGCTCAGGCCGAATCCACCACGCGTCACGGCAAACTACAGCGGATCGAGTGTCACGCCCTCGGACGAGAAGTGATCGTCAACTTCTGTTACTTCACCGGCGATGCCCAGGGAATGAACATGATCGTCAAAGCGACTGAGCACGCATGCAAATGGATCATGGACCACTGCGACGCTCTTCGCTTCTACGTCTTCAGCGGGTTCAGCTCGGAAAAGCGCGCCAGTGGATCACTGCTGGCCGGCGGAAAGGGCAAGAAGGTAACAACGGGCGCGCTGCTGCCAAAACATATCGTCAAGTCGTACTTGCACGTCACGCCTGAAGACCTGTTGGAGATGCGGCAGCACACACTGTTGGGCCATCTACAGGCCAACGCTATCGGATACAACGGTCAGCTTGCCAACGGCCTGGCGGCAATCTTCATTGCTTGCGGGCAGGACGTCGCCAACATCGTTAACTCCGCAGTCGGCATAACGAACTTCGAGGTGAGCCAAAGCGGAGATCTCTACGCGAGTGTCACGTTGCCCTCGCTGACGGTAGCGACTGTGGGCGGCGGCACCGCCCTGGGCACCAGCCGCGAGTGCCTGGAGATCTTAGGCTGCGCGGGTAGCGGTCACGCCGCGAAATTCGCGGAGATCATTTGCGCCACTCTGCTTGCGGGAGAGCTTTCAATGGGCGCGGCCATCGCGAGCGGCGAGTTTGTCGCTGCGCATGAAACATACGGACGAAATAGGCCACAAAGAGACACATAAAATCTTTTTGTGCTTTTGTGGCTAACAAATTATGAAACGGCTTTTCACAGGATTGCGCGGCAAGCCGCCTGAGCGCTCTTACGATGCGGTGATTATTGGCGCCGGCATCGGGGGATTGATCTGCGCAAACCTTCTGGCGCGTGAAGGACTGCGAGTGGTGCTTGTCGAGCAGCATTACATGGTGGGTGGTTATTGCAGCACCTTCCGGCGCAAAGGCTTTACGTTTGACGCGGCAACTCACTTTTACCCGCTGCTCGGTAATCCAGCGACGATTACGGGAAAGCTGCTGCGTGACCTCGGCGTCACTAACGGTTGGGTGAAGATGGATCCGGTCGATCATTTCCATTTTCCCGATGGCTCCACTTTTGCCGTCCCCGCCGACTTCAAAACCTATCTCAATAAACTGAAACAGGAGTTTCCCCACGAGGCTGAAAGCTTAGATCGATTTTTTGTCCTCGTGCGCGAGGTCTATCTATCCGGCTTGCTGACCTATTTCCGTTGGCGCCAAACAGACCGGCTCGATCGGCGCTGGCAGATGACCGTGCGTCACGTGCTGGATGAGCACTTCCGCGATCCGAAACTGAAACTTCTGCTCGCGGCTGACTGTGGCCACTGGGGATCGCCGCCATCCCGCACCTCGTTCGTCTTTGATTCCATGCTCAGGCTCTCCTACTTCCTGGGCAACTACTATCCGCGCGGTGGTTCACAGGCTTTTGCAGACGAGTTGGCATTGCGCTTTGAAGAGCTCGGCGGCCATATCCTGATGAGCTCAAGCGCTAATCGAATACTCGTCAGAGATAAGCGTGCTTGCGGCGTGGAGATAAACGCCGGTCCCGCTCACTCGCAGCAGATGTATCGCATCAATGCCGGCGTTGTCGTTTCAAATGCCGACTTGCTGCTTACGCTCGAGCGATTAATCGAACCAAGCCACCTCGATCGCGATCGAGTCGCCTCCATTCGCAAACTCCGGCCCACACATCCGTGCTTCCTGGTCCATGTTGGCCTCAAAGGGATAGCAACGGAAGTCTTGCGAGCCGCACATGGCTATCACTGGGACTCGTGGGATTCAGATCGAGTTGCAACTAACTCCTTCAAGGTCTTTGTGCCCACGCTGTATGAGCCCGCGATGGCCCCGCCCGGTAGTCACATCGTTATCGTGCAGAAGCTAACCGACATTGACTACGACCGGATCGACGATTGGGCCACGCACAAGGCGAAAGTTGAAGCCTACATCATGCAGAACCTCGAGCGTGTCATGCCGGGGTTCACTGAGAAAGTAGTCGTCAAGCTGAGCGCTTCAGCTCTGACTTCGCACCGGTTCACCCTCAATCACAAGGGCGCGATGCTTGGCTGGGAAATGTCACCCGATCAACTCGGCGACAACCGTCCAGCGCTGAACGGTATGTTGAAGAACCTGTATTTCGTGGGCCATTGGACGCAGCCCGGCGGCGGCATCACACCGGTGATCGTTTCGGCAATGCAGGTAGCCAGCAAGATTGGCCACGGATCTGTGGCTCTGTGTTTGAACTGAGCTAATGAACGGAAGATCGACAAGGAAGTTTTTCAAAACGCTCGCGACGATCGTCATCGCCGTGATCTTGATCTTCGGCGTCGCCGTCGCCGGCGCGCTTTACGTCATGGCGCGGCGTGACAAAGAGCACGCGAGGTTCTTCAACACGGGGAAAGCAGTAAACGTTTTTCTCGGCAACTACACTCGCGCGCTCCGAGAGAGTTTTGAAAAGAAAGATCCGGCGCCGGTGATGAGTCTCTATTCAGACCGCTTCTGGTCTCCCGGCCGTGGTCACTGGCAGATGGTAGCCGCGAATGAAGAAAGCGACGTGTTGATTTCCCGAGTTGTCATCAACGGGCAGCAAGACTTCGACAAGCAACAGCTTCGCGGTGAGATCGTGAATTATCTCGGCAGCATCAGCGCGATCACGAACATCTGGACCAAGATCGACATGATCGAAGAGGTTGAGCTTGAACGAAGTGTCGTGCTGCGCGTCAAGTTCATCCTCGACGGCGTGGATCCACACGGCCAGGTCTTTCAAGACCGTTACTTCTATCGCTGGCATCTCGTCAACGAAGGCACGCCCAACGCATTCGATTGGAAGATTGTCAAAGACGAACTGGTCGAAAACGACGGCCAGCTCGAAGGTCTCCGCGTCGCGGGCGACGGCGCCGGCTTCAAGGAAGTCAATCTCAAGGCCGCGGGAATCGATTTCAAACACTCGCGCGATCCAAAACTCAACGCTGAAAAATATTCGGCGCAGATGAAGTTTGACATCATCGAACACGGCTCCGGCGGAGCAAGCGCAGTTGATTACGATGGCGATGGTCGTCAAGACATCTTCTTTCCGGATGGTGTGCGCTCACGCCTCTATCGAAACGTGAGCGACGGTTCCGGCGAAGTTAAATTTGTTGACGTCACAAGTGAAGTCGGTCTTGACGGAATCGATCAGGCAAACGCCGGCATATTTGCCGACGTGGACAACGACGGCGACGACGACCTCTTCGTCGTTCGCTATCTCGCCCCGAACAAGTTTTTCCGTAACGACGGCGGCAAGTTCATCGATCAATCAAAGGAGATGGGCCTCGATTTCAACTCGACCAGTGTCACGGCCTGTTTCTTTGATTACGACCGCGATGGCTTCGTCGATCTCTACATCGGTCTCTACGGCAATGCTTTCAAAGACGTCCCGCGCCTGCCTTTCTTCGCCCAAAACGCGCAACCAAACCGGCTCTATCACAACGAGCACGGACGAGGTTTTCGTGACGTAACCGCATCGAGCCACACCGGCGACACGGGTTGGGCTCTCGCGGTTGCTTCCGCCGACTACGACGGCGATGGGTATCCCGACATCGCTGTTGCGAACGACTTCGGTCGCAAGTGTCTCTTCCACAACAACGGCGACGGAACGTTCACCGATGTAGCGAAGCGAGCAGGCGTTCTCGACTTCAGCGGCGGCATGGGCCTGACGTTCGGCGACTTCGACGGCGACGGGCTCATCGATCTCTATACCTCGAACATTAACTCGAACCAGCGCTGGTTTGGCGAAGACATGACCGTCAGCCAGTACGTGCGCAACGTCGCGCGCACGAGATGGCTGCTCCTCGACATGTTCGAATACAAAAAATTTTATGACCTGGTGGGATCTAACTGGTCGTCTATCGGTACCGCCATCGGCAAAGGAAACTCGCTCTTCAAGAACAACGGCGACGGCACGTTTCGCGAATTGAAAGACAGTCACACTGCGCGTGCAGGCTGGGGCTGGAGTGTCGCTTTCTTCGACGCCGACAACGACACCGATCTCGATATCTATGCGGCAAATGGATGGATCACGAACAAGAACAAAGACGACCTTTGACTCCCGTTCACATCGGGCGCGGTCGCGCACATTGACAAGTACAAGCAGGGGTTCTTTTTCAGCTACGAGTTTGTCGGCGAGAACTCCTGGAACGGTTACGAGCACAAGTGTCTGTTTGCGAATGTCGGCGGCGGGCAGTTCATCGACATTGCACGGCCAACGGGTTCTGACAGTGTGAAGGATGGGCGCGGTGTTGCAGTGGCGGACTTTAACAACGACGGCCGGTTGGATCTGGTTATGAACAACAACAACGAGACTCCGGTGCTCTACCTAAACAACCTGAAGCACGTCGGCAACGCCGTTGAGTTGAAGCTGGTTGGGACTCAGAGCAATCGCGACGCGATCGGAGCGTGCGTGTGGCTCACGGCAGGCGGCAAAAGGATGATGCGGCAGGTTGAAGCCGGCTCGGGTTATGCGTCGGAGATGATGCTTCCGCTTCACTTCGGCCTCGGAAAAGCCGATCACGTTGATGCGGTTGAGATCCGTTGGCCGAGCGGGCTGGTGCAGCACCTTGAAGGTCCGGAACTGGCAGCCATGATGCAAGGCAATCACCAGTTGCGCATCGAGGAAGGCAGCGATCGTTATTCACAGATCATACAGAGATGATTCTGTGTCATCTGCGCAAATCTGTGATAACGGGTGGAGAAGTTTTATGTCGAAGAGACAGAAACGAGTGATGTTCTACAGCTCACCTCTGGTTGTGCTGTTAGTGATCGTCGTGCTGGTCAAGATCAAGCTCGACCAAATTGAGAACAATGCGCAGCAGCTCGCGCTGATGGGCCAGGCAGCGCAGAAGCTACTCGGCGAGTTTCGTGCCGGGGTAGAGAAATTTGACGTTGAAAAAGTTCTCTCCTGCTACGACGACAACTATGTAAGCGATCGTGAAGGGTTTTCTGCGGAACAGCTCCAGTCTGAGCGCGACGGCGTGCGCGTTTACAAGTGGCAGCCCGCCACAGTGAAAACTACTACCAAGCGTGACATGGCGGGCGAGGTCGAGCGCTATTTCAAGACGATGAACACGGTCGATGACGCAAAACTCAAGCTCGACTCGGTGGAGCGAATCGACGGTGATAAAGATGCCGTAATCCGTTCGTTGCTTTGGTTGCGCGGGACGCGCAACGCGAGCGGCAGTCAAAACACGGAAGCATTTGAAACACAGGTTCTCCTACGCATGTGGGTCCGCGCTGAAGGTAACGCGTGGAAGATTTACCGGCAGCAGATAATTCGCGGCACTACGGTTACCGGCGACCGCAGCGGATTCACAGATCTCTGGGGACGATCGAATTTTTACGCGACGCAAGCCGACGGCGCTCAGTCGAGTGCCGGTATTGATTTCGCCTCCCGCTTTAATCCGAAGTTCTTCACGCCGGAGTGGCAGCCGAAGACATTCGAGATCATCAAATATGGCCCAGCCGGAGTCTCGGCGGTCGATTATGACAACGATGGTTGGTACGACGTCTTTTTCGCCGATGGCGCGCGGCCACGTCTCTACCATAACCAGGGCGACGGCACTTTTGTGGACGCAACTGTCGAGGCCGGCCTACCGGAAAACATGACGGGCGTCAATGTGGGTATCTTTGCTGACTTCGATAACGATGGTTACAAGGATGCTTTCTTCGGCTGCTTCACCGATCGCAGTCGCGTCTTCAAAAATGTACCGGCCGACCCGCAACAGCCGTCACGCCGCAAGTTCGTCGAAGTCACTGATTCCTCGGGGATAGTCAAGAAGGGCGACGGCGATTTCGTAGTTGTCGCTGCAGTGGCGGACTACGACAACGATGGCGACCTCGATATCTACACGGGACGCTATCTCGATCCCCGAAAACATCTTCCCACAACGCTCTTCTACACGCGCAACGGTGAAGGCAATCGTCTGCTCCGCAACGACGGAAATTTTCACTTCACAGACGTGACGAAAGAGGCAGGCATCAACGAAACTGGCCTCACGCTCGGCGTTGCGTGGGGCGACTATGACAACGATGGCAACATCGATATGTACGTTGCCAACGACTTCGGTCGCGATGCGCTTTTGCGGAACAACGGTAACGGCACGTTTACCGACGTGTCGAAAGAGTCGAACGCGTTCGACCCGGGCTATGGAATGAGCTCGACGTGGGGCGACATCGATAACGACGGAGATCTCGACATTTACGTCTCCGACGTTCATTCGGGCCAGCGCTGGTATGGGCAGGCCGCAACGCTCAACAAGTATCTCGTGACGAGCGTGCGCCAGGGAACGATCCTCGAGGACTTTCCTGTTTACAAAGAAATCTACGAACACGTCGGCGCCGACTGGAGCACCTACGGAGACAGAACAGTAAAAGGGAACGCGCTTTATTTGAACGATGGCAAGGGCAGATTCACGGATGTTTCGGAGGCGACGAACACCAACCCATTCGGCTGGTTTTGGGGTTCGACGATGTTCGACTACGACAACGACGGTCGTCAGGATCTCTATGCCTCTAACGGCTGGATTACGTCGAAGAGCACGCAGGATCTTTGACTGCCCTACATCCTGAGCGCGGTCGCGCACATTAACGATTACAAGACCGGAAAATTTTATCGTGACGAATTTCGCGGCGACATCTCCTGGAATGGTTACGAGCACAACGTGCTGCTGCGCAACGAGGGATCAGCGCCCGATGGCACGCTTCAATTCACAGACGTTGCGATGGCCACAGGCGCCGACGACATACGCGACGCGCGAGGAACTGCAACCGCGGATTTTGACAACGATGGCGACCTCGACATCGTCATCAACAACAATCCCGGCGACTCCGGCCGCGCCGAGCTCTCGCGAGCGACGTTGCTTCGTAACAACGTAGGCGAACGCCGCAACTGGCTCGCTATCGAGTTACGCGGGACGGCAAGCAATCGTGACGCGGTCGGAGCGCTGGTGACCGTCGAAGCGGGTGGCGAAAAGTTCACGCGGCTCGTTACCGCGGGATCGGGATTCGCTTCGCAACAGAGTGCGCGGCTCTATTTCGGGCTTGGTGATCGAACGCAAGTAGATGTCGTGACAGTGCGTTGGCCCAACGGGCGCGTGGAAAAGTTTACCAGCGATCAGAACCGAGCGATTGCGTCTCGTCAACTGATTCGCATCACGGAAGGGAAAGACTTTCAAATGTCGGAATTGCCGCACGCCGCGAGGCAGTCAAAAGGAGCTTTGCCTCAAAAGTAGGATCGCACTTGGATCGGGTCACCCGATCCAAGAATGATTTCGGACTTTTGAGGCAAAGCCGTCAAAAGGCAAGGAGCTTTGAGTTGTCTAGAGTAATCGTCATTGACGACAGAGAAACGGTTGCGGAATTGATCGTGAACAATCTCCGCCACCGTAAGTTGGTCGATTTCTGCGTGCGCGCGCCGCAGAAAGAAGACGGCTTCGGCGGTCATTTGAGCGGTGACCTTTCGACGATGCTCAAGGAACACAGCATCGACACAGTCGTCTACGCTCCCCCGGCGGGCCGCCATTACCTGGATCTGGAAAATGCGGAGGTGGTTTTTCAGCAGTGTGCCCGCGCGGGGATCAAGAAATTCATTCTTTTGTCGAGTGCGATGATCTATGGAGCCAGTCCTCACAACCAGGGCTTCCTCTCCGAGTCGCACGTTATCTCGCGCAACGATAAGAAACGAATAACAAAAGAGTGGCTCGATCTCGAGGCACTCGCGGGCGCTTACCTGGGCGAACTTTCCGGCACCGGCATCGAGCTGAATATTCTGCGCACTGCCGCCGTCCTCGTGCTGGGCGGCGACGACTATTTCAGTGATCTCTTCCGGCAATCGTTTGTTTTCGCATTACCGGGCCACGATCCAACCATTCAATTGCTCAGCCCGATTGATCTCGCCAGCGCCATATGCTCTGTCGTCGCGAATCGAGCGGGAGGAGTTTTCAATGTCGCGCCTGACGGCGTGATTACGCTGCGCGCTGCGCTCCGATTAAGTGAGACAAAACGGCTGCCGGTCTCGCGGCTGGTCCAGCGAATCGTGCGGCGGCCACTGACTCGTTTGCGGCTCACGCGGCCGATCGAGCAGTTGGACTACATCCGTTATTCATGGACCATTTCTAATCGAAAGGCGAAACGCGATCTGAAATGGCAACCGTGTCGCTCCAGTGTTGAAGCACTGCGAGACTTTCGCATCGCGGAAGCCGGTTACCTTACGTCGCACCAGTTGCCGTCGCTCGAGTTCGACGATTACGGAATGGACAAGCAGTATATCGAGACGTATGGACGGCGGATGTTCAAGTTTCTGCACGACTACTACTGGCGTGTTGAGGTTAAAGATCTTCAGCACGTGCCGCGCGAGGGCCGCGCGGTGCTGGTTGGCGTGCATCGAGGCTTCATGCCGTGGGATGCGGTGATGGCGCTTCATCTCATCGTGCGTGATGTTGAGCGCTACGTCAGGTTTTTAATTCATCCGGGTCTCATCAAGTTTCCGTTCCTGTTCAACTTCCACACGAAGCTGGGCGGCATCATTGCGTGCCAGGAGAATGCAGACTTTGTGCTCAAGCGCGACGAGATCCTGGGAATCTTTCCGGAGGGCATCAAGGGCGCGTTCCTGCTTTATCGCGATGCCTACAAACTGACGAAGTTTGGGCGTGATGAGTTTGTAAAGATCGCGCTCCGACATCGCGCGCCGATAGTTCCCTTTGTCACAGTCGGCAGCGCTGAGATCTTCCCGATAATCAAGAAAGTGAACTGGGGCTGGTGGAAGCGCAATACGGAGTGGCCCACGTTTCCGATCACGCCGACCTGGCCCTTAGTGGGGGCGATTCCGCTGCCTTCAAAGTGGCACACGCAATTTCTCCAGCCGTTGCACATCGAAGATCGTTACCCGCCCGAGGCTGCCGACGACCCCGAAGTGGTTAGCGCAATCAGCCAGGAAGTGAGAAGCAGAATGGAGCAGGCAATCGGCGAGATGCTGCGCCGGCGGCAATCGATCTTTTTCGGATCGATTTTTGAGGATGAACCTTCCCGCAGGCGACCGGTATTTCAGGAGAACATTGGTTACAAGGAGAAGTTGAGCTGATGACATTCTGGCTGAGCCTGCGCCGGCTCGCACACATCACGTTCGTAATCACGAGACACGTGCTTGCGCATGTGTATGGTGTGTTGTTGACCCGTCTGTCTTCGACGTCTTTTCTTGCGTTTTCCTTTGCGCCATTGCGCCTTTGCGCGAGAAAAGTTTTCGGACCAGCGCTTTCCGGCCCGCAGCGATTGCGTGCGGCGCTTGAGGAACTGGGTGGCTCATTCATCAAGTTTGGCCAGATGCTTGCACTCCAGCCCGACATTTTGTCGCTCGAGTATTGCAACGAGTTGTTTGATTTACTCGACCGCATCACGCCTTTCGACTACGCCTATGTCGAGCAAATCTTTGTCGAGGAACTCGGGAAGATTCCCACGGAGATTTTCGATTCCTTTGAACCTCTTCCGATCGCCACTGCATCCATCGGCCAGGTTCATGTGGCCTATCTCGACGGGCGCAAAGTAGCAGTAAAGGTGCAACGACCTCGGGTTGAGACAGACTTAGCGGGCGATATTCGGCTGATGTCGGCTGCAATGACCGTCATCAAGCGTCTGCGGGTAAGTGCGCTGTATTGGTTGATTGAGCCATTGAGTGAATTCGTAACCTGGACCAGGGAAGAACTCGACTACCGTCGTGAAGCACGGTACATGGAACAACTTCGTCGCAACGCACGCGACAATTTTAACGAGCGGATCCCGGAAGTTTTCTGGCACTACACGTCGCGTCGCACGCTCGTCTGTGAGTTTCTCGAGGGCGTGACGGTCCTCGAGTACTTGCGCGCCCTTGAGGCCGGCGACGAGTTAGTGCCACGCAGGCTCAAAGCAGCGGGCTTCGATGCACGGATCTTCGCGCGCAACATCATTGACAATTTTGTCAGTGACGCCTTTCGCCACGGGATGTTCCATGCAGACCTGCATCCTGCCAACCTGATGATCCTTCCGGGAAACTGCATCGGTTACGTTGACTTCGGAATCACCGCGGTTTTGAGCCGCTATTCCCGGCAGAACTTGATAAGCATGACTTACGCATTGGTCCAGGCCGATACGAAAGGGATGTGTCGTCCCTTCTTCAATGTTTCGGTGATGGATGAAGCTTCCAATATCGACGCGTTTCGTGAGGGCCTGAAGCGTTTGGAAGATGAGTGGTATGTGCCGGACGGTCGAGGACGCACCCTCAAGGTCAACATTACGACGGTAATGCTCGACATGATCAAGCTGTCGCGCCAGACAGGCATTTGGCCCGAACGAGATGTAGTCAAGTACATCCGCTCGGCAGTGGCGGCGGACGGCCTCATCAATCGCTTCGCTTCCGGCTTTAACCTGGGCCGGCACCTCGCGACGATTTGTAGCCGGCAGCTCAGCAGCCAGGCACGCGCTTCGCTCGTGACTTATCACTCCCTCGTTAATTGGACCACTTCCACTGGCCGCATCATGGAAGACGGCATGCTCAGGGTGAACACGTTTCTGAACAGAGTTGCAGCCGGTGAAGTCCTTGTAAGCGAGCGTGCGCGCGCGGCTCCGGTTCGATCACAACAGACGGTGCGCCAAACAGGTGTGCGGCTTGCGGCCATGTCGTTCATGTTGTCTTTGCTCGTCGTTGTGACCGGAGAGAGTCCGCATTTGGGTATCAACATGTTCACGGCTGCGGCGCTCTTTGCCGGAGCCATGGCCGTAATGCTTTTTCGAACGATTGGCAAGTTGGCATAAGGAGATAGAGCATGCGTGAATTCACAAAATCGATGCTGAGCTACACCTGGGCCACCTCGGTGTTTGGTATGCAGCAGATGGTTAATCTCGTAACGCCGCAAGGATCTCGCTCACAACATCCGGCTACAGAAGCTTTCAACAACGCGACTAAGTGCGCCGCGGAAGAGTTTGGTGACGCTATGCGCGCGACCTACCGGTTGGGAGACAACCTCCAGCGCGGAATGGTCGATGTGCTGTTTAGCGTCGCTACGCTTGGGATGTTCGACCGCGGAGGCAATCGGGGCAGAGGAAGTGGCTCTTGTTCCAACATCGGCGATCAGACAGCCGGTGCGTTTCGACAGGGAATGGGTGCTATGGGCCAGGCTGCGGATGTCATTGGTCAGGCAGTGGGCGGCGCGACGTCGGGCTGGGGTGCATGTGGCAGGGAAGCGTCTCGATCTGAGCAGACCGGCTGGGGTCCGGTACCACCACCCAGATAGTTTGGAGTTCAAGCTTTAGCTTGTCTGCCCGAGGCAGCAGCCTAAAGGGTGAACTCTGAACGTTAAGAATTGCACGCAAGGAGGCGCATGATGAAATCGGTATGCTCGAAAATATGTGTTTGTTTTTTAGCTCTCTTCTTACTGAGCTGTAGCGATGCAACCGATCCGGAAAGCGTCGCTATTGGAAGCCGCTCACCGGACTTCACACTCACGTCGCTCGACGGCGCCACGGTGACGAGCACCTCGCTGAAGGGCGAGATCGTCGTCTTAAATTTCTGGGCCACCTATTGCCAACCATGCCGGGCTGAAATCCCCGAGCTGAACAGTTTTGCGGCGAGTTCCGGCGCCAAGGTTGTGGGCATCACTCTTGACCCGGAAGGCACGCCGGCAGTGAGGCAATACGAGAAGGAGCAGAAGTTCAAATTGAACTACACCGTGCTGCTGGGTAACGAAGAGATCTTCACCCGCTTTAACGGTGTGGGCATCCCTTACACGCTCGTGCTCGATCGATCGCAACGCATCGTAAGCATCTATCGCCATCCTGTTGATAAGGAAACGCTCGAGCGTGATTTGCAGAAAATTAATCAAGGTGGAGACGGAGCGGTGGGCGCCGCCGGCTTCTAGTGAAACGAATGATAGTCGAGGCAGCAACAGAAAGAGCCAATCGCGCTTCGCTGAAAGAGCGGCGAGAGGAAGTCGAGCGACTGCTCGTGTCATGTGGTCTGGCGCGTGGACCACGCCGGCTGCTGCTGCGTACTGTGCCGTCCGCTCATCAGGAAGATCATGTCAGAAGACTGCGGGAGGTGCTGGAGAGTTTGGGGCCGATCTTTTCCTCTTTTGGTCTTTACCTCTCCACGCGGGTTGATCTTTTGTCTATGCGCGATTGTCACGAGTTCGCGGAGATCCATGACAGTAGGAAGCCTTTAGCGCCGGACGTCGTTCTCGCCTCGATTCGGCGGGAGCTCGGCAGGCCGCTGGATCACGTTTTTCTATCTTTCGAGGAGTCGCCTTTCGAATCGCGTCTCCTGTTCCAAAAACACCACGCGCAGCTAAAAGACGGGCGAAAGGTCGCAATTAAAGTTCTGCGGGCGGAGACGCAGGAGCAACTAACTGAAGATCTGGAGTTACTGCCACTCTTGAGGTTTGCCCTCGGCGCCATCAGCACCTATCCGGCCGTTGAAAGCGCGATAGACGACTTTCGTTTCATGCTGTTGAGAAAGATTGATCTAACGCATGAGGCTAATGGGCTGGATTCACTCGCCCACAGCGCTGAAAGCTTCGGGCTCCTTAGACCAGCATCTGTTGAGCAGGCGCTCTGCACTCCGCGAATGCTCACCGTCGAATGTTTGCCCGGCACGAGTCTCGGTGAACTGTTGTCGCACTCTTCCGCGCAGCAAACTGACGATCTCGCGCGCCGTCTGTGTGTGTTGTGGCTGTGGCAAGCCCTTCATAGCAGCGTCTTCCTAGTCGAACTCTCCCCAGACGATCTCATGATTCTCCCTGGGCGGCAAATTGGTTTGACCGGCGGGGTCTTTGCAAACCTTTCGCCGGAGTCCAGAAGCAACTTGTGGAGTTACTTGCTGGCGACAGCAAGCGAGTCGCCAAATCAGGCGTGTGCCTTCCTGGTTAAAGAGTTAAAGAGAAGTGAGCCGCTCGATAACGACGGCGAGCTACAGCAGAGATTCAGACAGGTGGTCCCGTTTCGAGATACCGACTGGGGCGGTGACTTCTTCGCTGATCATTTGTTCGTGCAGTGGAGACTGGCGAATGAGCACGGATACATGGCCCGACAGTCTCTACCTTCGTTCTTCAGGGGGCTTTATGGCGTGGCCCAACTCGCTCGGCAGTTGTCACCGCAACGTGATGCTTTTGCGCAAGCGTTGGAAGACGTTCGACTGATAGCACGCATGGGATGGTTCAAAGACATGCTGGCCCCCGAACAGTTTGGCAAGCAGATGAACCAGTACGCCGCGCTGATGTTGGAATTTCCGCAGCGACTCGATGAAGTGCTGACGTTGGTTGCAGACGAGCGCATGCACAAGTCTTTCACGCGAGAAACGTACCAGCGGAAGAATTCGACAGTAACCATGGCAGCGCTGCTGCTGATGCTCGCCGCGTTCGTTCTGCTGGTCCAGCACGCTGGTGTCACGATAAGCAGAGAATGGACCGACAGCATCAAGGCGCTCGTGTTTGTTGCGCTTGTTGCGTATGTACTGCGAGTCGCGACACGCGCATAGAGGCAGTTGTTCCTGAAAGGAATGAAACAATGAGTAATGGTTTTCAGGGCAATCAACCACAGATCACCGGGGGCGATAATAGCGGACTATCGCAGTTCTTCAGCCAGATCATGCTGATGCCCTTTTCGACTGTTACTTACAGCATGCAGATCTTTATGTGGTTGTTGCAGGGGATGATGAGGATGACCAATGAAGGTGTGAATGCGATGGTGGGCGGGACGGCCCAAACACTGGGCAGCATGGGAATGCCGGCATCAGCCGGCGTCACAACCAGCGGCGCCGGAAACATACAACAAAGCAACCGTAAGGAGGAGAGAGAAATGAGTGAGCAAAGCTGGGGTGGTGACCGCGAAAGCTCTGGAGGCAGTTGGGATGATCGCGGCTGGACCATGAGCGAGAGATGTAAAGAGACCGAGCCTTGCGACCGGCTAAGGCTGGTTCGCTTCAAGATATTGTTCTTGAAACGCGACCTCGAAGTGGCTTTTCCGGAGCAGGAAGAATTAGTCGTCGAGGAGATCCCCAAAGACGGTTTTATCTCATGGAAAATCGCGGAGTTCATCCAGCAGATGAGCAGAGGAGAGGTGAAGCAGCCGGGCAAATGGAAGGAGAAGAATTACCCGCCGGGCGTCCAGAACGGCAATGTCATGTCACTGCCCGACAAAGACAAGAGATTTCTCCGCGTCTATTGCCACGTGCTCGACTGGTACGAACGCGAAAGAATGAACTACGAGAGAGACCAGGTAGACGTTCTTAAGGAGATCAGAGACGCGATCCAAGGATAGTGATCTCGTTCGAGTTGAGTGAGACGACCTGGCGCCCGCACTTCACTGCGTAAGGAGTGTTACGCCTCCAGGTGTCCCTCGGAGCGGAAGGAGGAAAGTCATGGGTACAACTAGAAACACTATCTCAGGCCGTCTCAGCGAAATTGCTGCGGCCATTGGCCCCGGCGCTGGTCAAGCCACACGAATTCCGAGGGTGGCCCATAGCAACTGGCGCGAGGAGGTATACGTCGTTTATTACATCGGAAAAGGGAAATTCAGCTCTCCACCAAACTTTCAGTTTGGACCTGACAAGTTCGAGTTTTATATCAACCTCCAGATGGATGGTTACGATCTCAACGGCAACTGGTTTGGTTACCAACTGGGTGTTCACCATTCACTGTCAACGCCCCAGGATTTTGCGAGCGTCCCGCCTCCGCCGACGGGCGCTTTCAACGATCCGGCGAGTCCTGTCCCGCACCCTCCAGTCAAAGAGTACACGAAGGGTGTCTGGACGTTCCGCGACGGCAGCGAAATTTTCGCGGTTGGTCCCGCGAAGAGTCATCTCGTGCCATTCAAGAACGGATGGTTCCTGTTTATGGTCACTACGGGCCAGACAATTACGAATGGAACAGGTCGCTTCGAGGGTTGCGCAGGGATCAAAGAGGCGACTGGAACCACTCTAATCCCGCCCGGTCTGTTCCAGTCAGAACAGTTTCTAAAAGGAGGGCTGGAGTTTGAGGCCAAGACCATCGAAACGTTCAGAATCGTCAAGAAGCGGGACATCAAGCCATTTCCTCCGGATCAGGATCAGAGCCAGGATCAAGCTAAAGATCAGGGTGGAGGTGAGGCCCCGGCTGAGGCGGGCAAGTCGAAATCTAAAAAAGACTGATCGCGGCTGACGCTTCAAGGCCCGGCAACCGGGCAGGAGGATACAAAGATGTCAACAAAGGAAAAATCGATAGTGGCTGCACTCGCGGAGATCGCACAAAAGTTGGGTGGTCTCCCTGAAGTGCCGAGCGCCGCACAGACCGACCCGCGCGAAGAGTTGATTGTTCGCTACACCCTTGGGTCAGGCGAATTCGTGATTGTGAACAACGCGCCGAAGATCGTTGTGAAAGGAAAAATGTACAAGCTCAACGGACAGGAAGACGGGTCATGGGAGGGTATCGATGAACCGGTCCGTCCTATTGAGGAAACGTTCAAGCCGCCACCGCCGCCAGAGCCACCCTTCGACAAACCCGAACCGCCGGTCGCCGACGTACCGATTCTTTCCTACGCAAAGGGAATCTTCAGGTTCGGTGACGGCAGTTCCATTACAGCTATCGGCCCGGCACAGATTCGCGTCATTTATTACGTCGATGGTGCGGCGCAGTTGTGGGTCTCAGGCAATCAGATCATCACGAACGGCACGGGAAGATACGAAGGCGCGCAAGGTCTGAAGACGGTTGGTGGTTCGACGTTTGTTCCTGCCGACAAAGCGACGGACCTTACGCAAGCAGGAAAGTTCACTGCGAATACAATCGAAGTCTTTCGAGTTATCAGGAACGAATACATCGGCGCGTAGTGATGGTGCTGATTAGCTTTGCCTCAAAGTAGGAATCGCACTTGGANCGGGTCAGTACAGGGAGCGGTAGCGACCTGGTCAGTGATCAGCATGCGATATTTCNTAACGNTTCTTGAGTTCCATGGTTGACCAGGTCGCTACCGCTCCCTGTACTGACCCGATCCAAGAATGATTTCGGACTTTTGAGGCAAAGCCNTNNTGATTCTCAGTTGCGAGTATCTGCGTTTTTGCAGAAGGAATCTCTATGAGCAAGAGACAGCAGGCGACAAAGCAGGCTACAAGCGGCGCCGCGGCAGCGACAGGACCGGCGCCGTCGAGTCCGCTTCCGTTTCCATTGCCACCTTCATTTCCTCCGGGAGTGAATCCCGAGACGTACAAGCTCGCTGAAGTAGAACGTCTGTTGAAAAGCGCTGCTTACTTCCCGATCTTCAATGCCGATAACCCGAACATGCCGAACCAGCCGGTGCCTCTTATTCCGGGCATTCCTTTCCTCTCACAATACCTGTTGACGGCAGTTAATGTTAACGAAGAGCTTCATCGCTTTCAGGTTGTTGAGGAAGAGCGGAATGGACTGCGGGCCACGAACCGCGTCGGAGAGCCTGTTGCCAATGTGCACATTCGTTGGACACCCATCCCGGAAAACTTCCAGGCCGCGCCCAACGTCTATCCGCCGCCGACTATTCTCAATCCGTTTGTCTCACAGCGCTTCACGATGCTCGACGGCCAACTAAGCTTCAAAGACGCGAGCGGTAGTGGATTTCGCGCGTTTGGCGCGGGACGAACATTTCCCGTTACAGAAGATGGCGAGAGCCGGCTGCGCATCGGCGCGGTGATTGAAATCCTCGAAGGGCTAGGTGCGTTTGCGGGAATGACGGGCGCCTTTGTCATCAATGGTTATATCCAACCCCCGATGAAGCTGGCGCTCAACCTGATGGTCCGAGTCATGGATCCGCAAGGAAAACTCCGCGCCGAAGGGCAGCTAGCGCCGCTGCGTCCGGTACCCGAGCCTGATCCCAGCGCTACGTTCATGTTTTTCATGGGAGAGACGGACACGTCGAAACCAGTGAAGCTCAACATCTCACCGGATGGACAAATCCTCGGCTCACAAGTTTACGAACGGCTGCGACTCGTTCGCCTTGATTTCGATGTTGCTTCAGGCTCGCCGCGCAGTCGCACTGTAGAAGGACCGATTGTCGGCGATGTCAGTGCCACGTTGCACTTCAATCCACTCGCCCCTACATCAGTTTCACCGATCCAGACGACAAATGGCGTCTTCACTTTTCACGATCGTAACGGCAACTCGCTCGGAACCGTGTCAGCGAACATGGTCGAAGGGCGCGCGATGCGTACGCCGCTCGAGGGCGCTCCGATGCCGGTCTTTCGCTTCGCCGGCTTTGGACCACTTCTGGGTGGAACAGGATTTTTCGATCGAGCAGACGGGATGATGTCGATGAACTCGGCCATCAGCGTCTTCCCACGCACACTTTCAAATCTCTACATCTTTCGCTTCTACGATCCGCAGGCACGCTTTCGCGAGGCGGCAGAGAGGGCATGGCACGAGTGAATGAGGTTTAGGTTTAGATGGAAGTCTGGGAGGCCATCAACGATCCCGTCTACCGTCAATGCGCGGAGACGCTTAGCGATGCAGATCGCGTTGTAATCGACGACGCCGAGCGCGCGCTCGCCGATGGTCTTAGCCTCAAACGCTGGTGGCAGCAAAAGGAAGCGACCAACTCCTACGCCGAGCCTTTCGAGCTGGCGCGCATCTTCAATCGCTCAGCACGTGTAACCGGCTTCTTCGATGCCGCGCCATTCGGCAACGGCACGCTGCCGGTCATGGGACTCGTGCAGGAGATGCTCTTCGATCAGCCTAAGCAGGCGATGCCTGTGAAGGTGCGCGACGAGCTGCGCGAATTTGTGTTGCATTATTTCATGCGGGTTAGCTCCTTCCGGCAGCCAACTTCCTACGTTCCAGGGGATCAGTTGCGCAAGGCCAACGTGAGCGGCGCATTCCAGCCGTTCAGCTTCTGTCCCAACCCAGTGGACACGCAGTCAGGATTTGGTTACACGCAGCTTTATTACAAGCTTCGTGAACCAGCCGTTGTCGGCAAGTTTCCGCGCCATCTTCAGCCGCGCATCGTGGATCTTCGCACGATGGGAGATATCTACGAGTGGATCGTGTTGCAGGTTGATATTTTTAGCTTCAACCTCTCGTTCACTCCCTTTGCGGGCAATTTGTTTTCACTCAACTTACCGCTCCGCGAGGAGACTTACATTGTTATCAGTCGTGATTTCATCACCAACCTTAATGACCCTACGCCCGATCGACTGGGCCAGTACGGACTCGGGTATGCGCTGCTTAAACCAGCGCCCCGCAAAACGATCTTTGCCTATGGACCAGGCCACTTCGAGGCCGGCTTCCAACTCATCGACTTTGACGTGGATAGACGCGGAAAAATAAACGTGCGAATGGTTTTTGTTGCGAACCGCCCGCAGCGAGTGCTGGATCTCGACATTGATCTCGTGTCAGTAGGCTTCGCTTTCGCCGATCTGATGACGTTTGGACTGACATCGCGTTTCTTCGCTCCCGTGCGCAACACGCTGGAACGCCTTTCGCCGCGTTTACAGAACGTGGATCCAGTGACCGCATATATCACGGCCGTCAATGCAGCCACCGCAAACCTCGCGCAGGACGAGTTGTGTGCCTCGCTAAAAACACTCGAGCGCGATCCAATGCTTTTGACGCACTTCATGGAGCATTACGAAATGATCTCTGGTGCGTTAGCGACCTGGCGACACGTGCAGAGCTGGTTGGATCGCGCGGATGTGCCTGAAGGCGTCAAAGAGGGAACAATCTTTTGAACAGAACGATCGATCAAAATGCGGCAGTTGTTCTCTCCGGTGGCGGCGCTTATGCCGCCTATGAAGTTGGTGTCATGAAAGCCCTCTTCACTGGCGAGTGCCACGCGACCGGTTACCAGTTCCTGAACCCCGGCATCATGACAGGCACTTCGGCCGGGGCTGTCAACGCCGCGTTCATCGCCTCATATCCGGATATTGATATCTGCACGCTGGTACGCCTCCTCGAAGATGTGTGGGTCAATCGAATCAGTGCCGGTCCAGAAAGGTGTGGTAACGGCATCCTTCGTTACCGCGGTGACCTACTCCGGTTTTTCGATCCTCGCTGCTTCACTGATAACCCGCTGCGTGCCGTCACCGATATCTCACGGGACAGCGTCTTCCTGGCCCAAAGCTTTTATCAGCACGCGTTGCGTTTTCTGATCAGCCCGGGAAATCTCGAAAATCGTGCATTGCAGTTCATAGACGTAGGTTCGTTTGTTACGTCTGAGCCTGTTCGGACGTTACTACCCACGATCATTTCTCTCGAAGGTATTCGCCGCTCAGAGCGGAAGCTTAGGATCGTGGCAACCAACTGGACGACAGGCGTATTGCGGACCTTCGAGAACCGCGAAATGACAGACGACCAGGGCTTTTTGATTATCCAGGCTTCAGCATCCATTCCCGGAATCTTCCTGCCAACATCCATAGCGGGCGACCTCTACGTCGATGGAGGAGTGCTGATGAACACGCCGCTCAATTGCGCAATTACGGCAGGCGCAAACATGCTTCATGTCATCTACATGGATCCGGACGTGCAGAACATCGCGTTCCATCACCTCGAAAGCACGATTGAGGTGTTCGATCGGGTCATTATCATCACCTCGGCCACCAAGATTAACGAAGATGTCGATCATGCAAGAGAGATTAACGAGGGACTTGACGTGTTGGAGCGTGCGGCGCGCGATAGTGCGATATCGAGCGAAGAGGTTCGCGCGTTTATCCGCGCAGCAGGCCGCATCGAGGAAAGAATGAAAGCAGGTGCTCCCTATAAAAAACTGACTATCCACCGTTACCACCCGCACGACGATCTCGGTGGCGGCGCACTCGGATTGTTGGACTTTGACCGCGACCGAATAGCTTCACTCATCGAACGTGGCTTTGAAGACGCAGTCAATCACGATTGCGCCACCAGCCATTGCGTATTGCCAACCAGTTCAACCAGCAACGGAACCTCCACCGGCTCTTCCCGAGGCTGAAGAAGATGAAAATGCGAACCACTCAACATTACGACGTAATCATAATCGGCGGCGGTCTTGCCGGGCTTTCGCTTGCGCGCCAACTCCTGCTCAACTCAGACAAGACGATTCTCTTACTTGAGAAGCGCGCCTCGATCCCGATGAAGCTACAGAAGTATGGCGAGGCCACTGTGCAACTCTCCGCCTATTACTTTTCGAAGGTCCTGGACCTCGAAGAACATCTCCTGCGCGAGCACTTCATGAAGTACAACCTGCGTTTCTACTGGAAAACGGAAGGGAAGGAGAACAGCCGTTTCGAGGAGTATTGCCAGTCGTACATTCGCAGTCTCTCGAATATCGCCACGTACCAGCTCGACCGCAACAAGCTCGAAGGGGAATTGCTGCGCCTCAATCTCGAGCAACCCAGCTTTACGTTCCAGGCAGGTATCGGCGGTCTCGATGTTTCACTCTCAGACGACGGGCCTCACTCAGCGAGCTATCGCATAGGTGATGAACAAGTGACTGCGACCGCGGATTGGGTCGTAGATACATCGGGACGTGGAAAATTCCTCGCTCACAAGCTCGGGCTCACGAAACAAAACCCCATTCACCACGGCGCACACTTCTTCTGGGTCGAAGGACTGGTCAACATAGATAAGCTAACCGATCTATCGCCGAAAGAGATTCGTCTGAAAAAAGACCGTGCATCCATCGGGCATTTGCCGTTCTGGTTGGCGACGAACCACTTCTGCGGCGAGGGCTTCTGGTTCTGGGTGATTCCGCTGCAAGGCAAAACGTCGCTCGGCCTCGTCTACGACAACCGGCTCATCGATCGGAAGCAGATCGCTTCGTTGCAACAGCTTATTGGCTGGGTCTGCGCGGAGTTTCCGCTCTTCGCCCGCGACCTGCCTTTTCGCAAAGTCCTCTGCCACAGCGCACTCAAGGATTTTTCGCACGACTGCGCGCAGACGATTAGCGCCTCGCGCTGGGCCATGGCGGGCGAGGCCGGTCGCTTTACAGATCCGCTTTACAGTCCGGGCGGCGATCTTATTTCCCTTTACAACACACTCATCGTGGACGCGATTCTGACCGGTGACAACAACGAGCTCGCGGATAAAGCACGGCTCTATGAACAGTTGATGAAATCGTTTTACGAAGCGTACGTGCCGAGCTTCGCCGTGAGTTATTACGCGCTCGGCGATCAGGAAACGATGACGCTGAAATACACCTGGGAACTCTCTATCTATTTCTCGTTTTACGTCTTCCCGTTCATGAACGACCTGTTCACGAACCGCCGCTTCATCACTTTGTTCGTCAACAGGTTTTCCCGGCTGGGGCAGGTCAACCGGAACTTACAGGAGTTCATCACCGCTTTCTATCATTGGAAGAAACAGCATTCCATTCGAACGGACCAGCCGATCTTTAACGACTTCACGGAAATCGACACTTTACGTTTAGCCGAGAACACTTTCTACCGCGTCGGGGTGACGGTCGAAGAAGCGCGAGAGGTGCTCGATGAACAACTCGCAAACTTGATGGAGCTGGCGCGCTTTGTCGTCGCTCATGTTTATTCGGTTGTGCTTGGAGACAAGGAAGTAGTCACTAATCGATCGCTCGTTGAGAGTATCGAGCTGGATAACTTTTGCTTCGACGCGAGCAAGATGCATGAGACTTACGCAGCCCATGCGGGACATCTCGAGCGGTACGTTTGGTCTTTCGATCCCCGCGTGCTCGATCGCTTTCGAACTTCTCCGCGCGCGCCACAGTTGTTTGTTCCGGTAGCGGAGGAAGTGGCTGCATTCTCAGGGCAAGGAGGCGACTAAACATGGAGCTTATGTTGGACCAGGCTGTGGCGGATTACGCACCTCGCATCGAACAAGCCTTCTCGCTCGAACCCCGCGAGCAATCCTACGTTGTCGAGAAGATCGAGGGCCGTATTCCAACGTTCATCCGCGGCACTTACTACTTAAACGGTCCAGCGCGGTTCGAATTGGCGGGGCTTCCGTATCGCCACTGGCTTGATGGAGACGGAATGGTTTGCGCGCTGCGGTTTGAAGAAGGCCGCGTGAGCTTCACAAACCGGTTTGTGCGAAGTCGCAAGTTTATTGCCGAAGAAAAAGCCGGTAATGCAATCTTCCGCACTTTCGGGACTGCCTTTGCGGGCGATTTGCTGAAGCGCAACATCATGCTCGAGTCGCCGGTTAACGTCAGCGTCTATCCTTATGGCAATTCGTTGCTCGCGTTCGGCGAGCAAGGCCTGCCTTATGAACTCGATCCGCTAACGCTCGAAACGCGTGGCGAATTCAATTTTGGCGGCGCGCTAAATGACGTTAGCCCATTCAGCGCCCATCCAAAGTTCGACCGCGAAACCGGCGAGATGTTCAATTTCGGCGTCGCCTTTTCACCCACCGAGCCGCTGTTAAATCTCTACAGCTTCGATGCGCAGGGCGCCCTCTGTTACCGCCGGCGCTTACAGCTCGAGTATCCATGTTCATTACACGATTTCGGTCTGAGCCAAAGCTACGCGATTTTTTACCTTAGTCCTTATTTACTGAATATGCGCTCGCTCGTGCTGGAGGGGCGCACTCTGATGGAGTCTCTCGAGTGGGAGCCCGAACGCGGCAGCCGGTTGCTGGTGGTGTCGCGCAAAACGGGCACACCGGTCGCGTCTGTTTCTATCGGTTCAAGACATTGCCTGCACTTCATAAACTGTTTTGAAACCAACAACCTGCTCAATGTAGATGTGCTTGAACTCGAACGGCCCATCTACGACCAATACCAGACCATACCTGATCTTTTCACTGATATCTGTGAAGGTCAGCCGGTGCGTTACATCCTCAATTGCGCGGCCGGCAAGTTGTGCGAAAGGCGAGCGCTTGGTTACCGCCTCGCTCCGGATTTTCCGTCGTTGGACATGCGCCAGGTCGCTCGTCCGTATCAAGACTTCTGGATGCTCGGCATCTCCAGTACCGGGCAACTCGGCCGGAAGTTTTTTGACCAACTGGTCCATGCGAGCTGGAATGTTGATTCGCCGAGCGACATCTATCAAGCACCGCCCGAACATTACCTCGCCGGTGAACCCGTCTTTATTCCTGACCCCAGCCGCAAAGCAGGCGGTTCGATCATCTGCCAGATATTTGACGCAAGGAAGGTAAAAAGCTTTTTCGCGATCTTCGACGCCACCCATGTTGCCGCAGGGCCCGTCGCGCGTCTTCAGCTTGAAGCTCCGATTCATCTCGGTTTTCACGCCACATTCGCGGCGGTTAGGTAGGAGAACAACGATGTCCACCATAAGTAATGCGATTCCACTGGTCGTCAAGCACGCAGGCGTAAGCGTCGTGCGCCGCCTGCGACTTCGTTACCTCGTGCTCGTGTTGTTGTTGTTCGCGCTTTTAGGTAGTGCGGTATATGTGCGCTACAGCTACAAAGGCTTCACTACCGGTTTTTATCGCCAGATGCGTTATGCCTCTGTTCGAGAGAACCAGAACCTCTGGTTTCTGATCGGTTATTGGCTGGAATACATGCAGCTTCTCAAGTTTAACGAGACGACTGGTTTTTACAGCTTCGACAATGTTGACGAAAGCCGGATGGACCAGTTCGAGCGAGGGCGATTGGCCTATCACCGTGGAGACTTTGCGAGAGCCGTCTCACTCATCGAGAACGACATCGAGAAAAGCGGTGAGTCTGAGTCGAAGTTGCTTTGGCTCGGGATCAGTTATATGCGCTATGCCGAGGCGGACAACTGCCTCTCCAAACTCACGCATGACGCGCACAACGATAACGGCAATCACGTTCAAGAGCTTTGTGCCATGCCGCTCATGCGGTTTCACGATCGCGCGCAGAGTAGCCGGGCCGCGGCAAAGATTTTTGAGAAGTTGCTCGACAAGTACGATCGTGAAAATCGTCTCTACCAGTGGCTGCTGAATTTCAACTACATGACTATCGGTGGCTTTCCTCAGGAGGTCCCACCGCAGTACCTCATCAAGTCGAAGTTTATTGATTCCTTTTACGGCGAGGAGAAGAAGGCCAAGGAGGCGGAGTATGCCTATCTTTCTTTTGCCGACCGCGCACGCGAATTTGGCGTCGATACCTTCAATGCCGGCAAGGGCGTGGCGGTCGAAGATTTTGACCGCGATGGTTATCTCGATATCGTCACCGGCGGCAATTTTGATCTCGTCAAGTTTTACAAGAATGATCACGGTCGGAAGTTCATTGATCGGACAGAAGCCGCGGGTCTCGGCGGGATCAAACAACCTTTCATCATCACTGCCGCTGACTACGATAACGATGGATGGGTGGACATTTTCTTCGGGCGCCCGTTCGGCAATTACGCGCTATATCGCAACCTTGGTGACGGAACGTTCAAGGATGTCACTGCCGAGACGGGACTGCTCGCGGCAAAACCTGACGACCACATCGCCGCAACGTGGGTTGCCGCATGGAGCGACGTTGATAACGATGGCGATCTCGATCTCTTCCTCGCCCAATGGGGCTTCAAGATGCCGCTAGTCACCGGTCTCATGTCAAAGCCACGCATGGACTCGACGCTCTTCATAAACGAGGGCGGGCGCTTCGTGGATCGAACACGAGAATACGGACTCACCAAGACTGTACAAGACAACTATTTCATCGGAGCTGCTTTCGGCGATTACAACGGCGACGGCTATCAAGATCTCTTTCTCTCCAGCCCGCTCAGAAACACAAGCGTCTTGTTGCAGAACATCGGAGGCAAACGCTTCGAGCCAACCAATCTTATTCGCGGAGACGAGGGTGGGTTCGTTGCGTCATTTCTCGATTTCAATCACGACGGTAGACTCGATCTCTACTGGGCCGGGTTCACTGATGCGAAAACAAGCGTTGAGCAAGTGGTCTTCGGCGAGCATCTCGACAAATTTCGGTCCGGGCAGACGCGCATCTTTATCCAAACAGATCAAGGGCAGTTTACAGAACGGACCGATCTATTCGACATGCCAATGAGCACTATGGGTTCGTCATTCGGAGACATCAATAACGATGGATGCTTCGACTTCTACCTTGGTAAAGGGACGCCCGAAAGTTGGTTCATTCTTCCTAATCTGATGTACGTCGGCAAGACCGACTCGACGCGTTGTGCCGAACGTTTGGATAACGTATCGATGCTCAACGGCTTCGGCACCATTCAGAAGGGCCACGGCATCGTCTTCGCTGATTTCAATAACGACGGCAACGAGGACATCTACTCGAGTCTCGGTGGGATGTGGCCCGCCGACAAGTGGCCCAACCAGTTCTTCGTCAACGAGAGCAGGCTAGGTAATACCTGGGTGAACATTCGTTTGCGTGGGAGAAAGACGAACTATTACGGCGTGGGCGCCAAAATCAAAGTCACCGCAAAAAACGATAAGCAAGAGACGATCGTCAGATACGCTCTAATCGATCTGCGAACCGGATTCGGCAGCTCACCTTACCTCGCTCATGTTGGATTAATGGATGCCACGCGCATAGAGCAAGTCGAAGTCTACTGGCCGGCGTCAGGCTGCACGCAAAGTTACAAGGCTGAGTTAAAGAAGCTGAACGTGCTGGATGAAGGCGATTGCTTTCACCTGGCCAGACCATCCTCGAGTGGCAAAGGAGCACCTCATGTCGAATTTTGAGCTTACGATTCGATTCTTCTTTCAACTGGCATTCATCCTCGCTACCTGCCGTGTAGTTGGGCTGATCGCCAGGAGATTCGGGCAACCGCAAGTGGTCGGTGAGATGATCGCGGGAGTTGTGATGGGCCCATCGCTTTTTGGTCTGCTGTTTCCCGGCGCGCAGTCTCACATCTTTCCCAAGTCTTCACTCACGATCACTTACGCCGTCGCTCAGATCGGCCTCGTGCTTTACATGTTTTTGATCGGCGTCGAGTTTCAGGTGGATCTGATCCGCAAACGTTTGCGCAGCGCCGCTTCAGTTTCACTCGCCGGTATTCTGACACCCTTCACGCTCGGATGCGTTCTGGCGTTAACGCTGGTTCGCAACAGTAACTATTTCGGCCCGAACGTTGCGCCTTGGGAGGCGATGCTGTTCATGGGCGCGGCCATGTCCATCACCGCCTTCCCGATGCTGGCGCGCATTATCTATGAACGTGGATTGACTGGAACTTCGCTCGGCACTCTCGCGCTCGCCGCGGGCTCGATGGACGACGCTGCGGCTTGGTGCATCCTCGCTATCGTGCTGGCGAGTTTTAATAGCAACCCTTTGATTGCTCTCTCGGCGATTGGCGGGGGAGCGCTCTACGCCGCTTTTGTGCTGACGATCGGCAAACGGTTACTAGCTCTTCTCGGCCGCAAGGTCGAGCGCGACGGCGTAATGAGTGGACAGATCTTTACCATTGTTTTGATGCTGGTGATGCTCGGCGCCTGGATAACAGATGCTGTTGGCATCTACGCCGTATTCGGTGCGTTCATTCTCGGCACGGCGATGCCACGCGGTGTATTCGCGGATGAAATTCAGCGACGGCTCGAACCGCTCACTACAAACTTCCTCCTGCCACTCTTCTTCGTCTACTCAGGACTCAACACGCGGCTCGGATTGGTTGACTCGATCATGCTCTGGTCAGTTGCGTTGCTCATACTACTGGCCGCATGCTTCGGCAAGGGCGTCGCTTGCTGGCTCGCCGCGCGACTGAACGGCGAGGACAACCGCGAAGCACTGGCCATCGGCACCTTGATGAATGCGCGTGGCCTGATGGAGCTCATCATTCTCAACATCGGGCTCGAGCGCGGCGTCATCACCCCGACACTCTTCACGATCATGGTCATGATGGCAATTGTGACGACATTAATGGCCTCACCGGTCTTTGAATTTGTTTACCGGCGGTCTTCGCGACCGGCTGATGCGCGACTTCAACCGGCGACGGTCGTCGGTGTCAGTGCGCCAGAGATTTAGCTATGAAGCAGAATCCAGGGGGGACTGATTCACCGTGGACGCTCGGTGACTCGTTGACGCAATTGCCGGCGCTCGATGCTGACCTGCACACAGACGTTTGCATCGTTGGCGGCGGCATCTCCGGTATGACGACCGCATACCTGCTGGCGCGCGAGGGCCGTTCCGTAGTTGTGCTTGACGATGGACCAATTGGTGGCGGTGAAACCGGCCGGACAACGGCGCACCTGTCAAATGCGTTCGACGACCGTTACTACGAAGTCGAGCGCATCTTCGGAGAACGTAACTCGCGCCTGCTGGCGGAGAGTCACACAGCGGCGATCGACAGAATTGAAAAGATTGTTCGCGACGAACAGATCGAATGCGACTTCGAGCGTCTCGATGGTTACCTCTTCGTCCCTCCTGACTGTTCAGAAGATATTCTCGAACAGGAGCTCGCGGCTGCGCGACGCGCGGGACTGCACGACGTTCACTGGGTTGATCGCGCACCAATCGACGACTTCGACACCGGGCGCTGTCTGCGATTTCCACGCCAGGGGCAGTTCGATCCACTCAAATATCTCGAAGGTCTGGTACGCGGAACGTTGCAGCGCAAGGGACGCATCTATTCTCGTACGCATGCAGACGAAATAAGGGGCGGCAATCCAGCCTGCGTCTCAACCTCGAACGGACGCAGAATCACCGCCGCTGCTGTCGTAGTGGCTACTAATAGCCCGGTTAACGACAAGATCAATCTAAGTACCAGAGAGAGTAAGTACCGGACTTATGTGATTGGCGCCCACATACCGCGTGGCTCGGTCACCAGGGCGCTCTACTGGGACACGTTAGATCCCTATCACTACGTAAGAATTCAGTCCGGACAGGATGATCATGACCTGCTGATCGTGGGTGGCGAAGATGAACGGGCAGGAGAACATGACGACGGCGATAAGCGGTTTGCTGAACTCTACCGTTGGACACGCAAGCGCTTTCCGCTGATCGAAAAGATAGAGTTTTGCTGGTCGGGCCACATTGTTGAGCCAACTGACACGGTCGCATACATCGGTCGTATGCCGCAAAGTGAAGGAAACGTTTTCGTCGTCACAGGCGATTCTGGGCAGGGAATGACACACGGCACAATCGCCGGAATACTTCTCACTGACCTGATTCAGGGACGACAGAACGCCTGGGCCGATCTCTATAACCCGTCACGACTGAGGTCAATCACCACCGTTGATTTTCTAAATGAGAGTTTGACTGTGACTGCACACTACACGGACTGGCTTACGGGAGGCGAGGTGAATTCCACCGGGGAGATCGAGCGGGACGAGGGTTGTATCGTGCGTTGCGGCCTGACAAAGATAGCTGCATATCGAGACGATCAAGGCGTGCTTCACGAGCGGCAGGCCATCTGCACGCATCTTGGCTGTGTCGTCTCATGGAACTCGACCGAACAGAGCTGGGATTGTCCCTGTCACGGCTCTCGCTTCGACAAGATGGGCCACGTGATCAATGGGCCGGCGAACAGCGACCTCATGCCATTGCGATCCGCCAGGCCGAGTTGTATCTCAAGCACCGCAACGCGTTCCCGGAAGCACGGCGATTGCCGTTCGCTCTAAGCACCTAAGATTGTTTGTGATGATAGAAATGAAGTCTATCAAGCTACGGCTTTGCCTCAAGAGTCCGAAATCATTCTTGGATCGGGTCATCTATGATGCGTCGTTCGATGTCAAGCACTTTTTGAGCAGACCTCGAGCGTGACGCCGCGGCGCCCGGAATAATGATTGTTTGTGCGCTCTTTGACATGAGACTGTTAGTTTTAGTTACCGCCGTTAGCGGTCCTCCCCTGAGCCAGGCAAGCGAGCCACGCTCAATCATCTATGCGGTCATCGTCCATGAGGTTTACTTCGCACTCTTCGTAGCTGCCCGCCGAGCGAGCCTTAACGAGCTCGGCGAGGCGGGCAGCGGCGCTAGCTAAGCGCCAGAAGAGGTCGACTGCCCAATCAGTACCTCGGGCACCTTAGTGGGCCCTTGACCCGTGCGGGCAAGCCGAACTGCGACAGCTCGACGGCGGAATTCCGCATAGTCGATCTCATCCCGCAGCATGATGTAAGCGCGGATGAGTAGTTTCCTGGCGGCCGCGACTTTAGCCTTTGGACGGCCGCGTCGGGCTGCCAGTCGTTGATAGAAACGCTTTAAGTCCTCGTCATAGCGCACCGTTGTTTGCACGGCTTCGACCAACAGATAGCGCAGCAGGCGGGAACCGGCTTTGCTGATCCCGAGAAACTGTTGCCGTTCGCCGGAAGAGCGTTCCACCGGATCAAAGCCCGCATAGGCCACCACTTTCCGCGTATTGCGAAAGCGCTCCACTGGTAGCAGGGTGTGCACGAGGCACAGCGCCGTCAGCAAACCAATGCCCGGATGAGTCCGCAAACGCTGGAGGCGGAGGTCATCTTGGCTG
>Ga0065712_10067737_pt1 | contig 93332 bp, 81 predicted proteins | sample MisRhiReplicate1_FD_59099 | JGI IMG/M metagenome (GOLD analysis project Ga0065712, IMG submission 59099) | Miscanthus rhizosphere microbial communities from Kellogg Biological Station, MSU, sample Rhizosphere Soil Replicate 1: eDNA_1 v3... | ecosystem: Host-associated > Plants > Roots >...
TCCAGCAGCGCTCGCCTCCGCTTCACCAGCCGGCCAAGATTCTGAAACAAGCGCGGTAGTTTGAGAAGTCAAATTTATTCAATGGCGAGTGTGCCAATTGAAAACTGTCTCACCCAAGGGGTTCACCCCATTAATCTGTGGCATCTGTGGCATCTGTGGATAGCTTTTCTTCGAGTCGTTTGAGGCGTTCGTGCATCTGCGGCAAACGATTCATGTACGCGTTCATTCGCTTGTACTGGTCCAGTGGCTGCACAGGTATGCCCCACCAGACTCCCGGCCGCACGATCTTACCCGGCAAGATGCCTGCTTTCGATCCAATGATCGCACCCTTTTGCACACGAGTGTGGTCCCCAAACCCGACCTGACCACCTATCACGGCATCATCTTCAATCACGACGCTGCCGCTGATCCCCGTCTGCGCAGCAATCACCACGCGCTCGCCAATGTCGCAGTTGTGGCCCACGTGCACCATGTTGTCGAGCTTCGTGCCACGACCGATGCGCGTACGACCCAACGCGGCCCTGTCAACACACGTGTGCGCGCCGATCTCGACGTCGTCTTCAATCACAACCGTCCCAATCTGCGGAAACTTCTGGTAACCCAAATCATGACGCACGTAACCAAATCCGTCGGCGCCGATACACGCCGCGGCGTGCAGGATCACGCGGCTTCCAAGCGAAACTCCATCGTACAAGACGACGTTCGGGTGTAGCACACAGTCGTCGCCGACAGTGACATTAGCGCCCAGCACCACTCCCGCTTCCAATCTCGTATAAGCACCGACATGCGCATACTCGCCGATACACACGTTCGGACCAACATAGGCCGTGAGTGCGATGTCGGCAGTTTCAGCAACAACAGCCGTAGCGTGGATTGAAGGCTCGCGGCGAACAGGAGGATGGAGCGCGGCACCTATGACCGAGAACGCAAGCTTCGGATTAACAACTTCAATAAGTGTCCGATCCGGCAACTTCTCGCCGAGACGCTCGTTAACTATCAAACACGCAGCCTTGCTTTCGCTTGCCGTCGCAATGAAGCTCTCGTTCTCAACGTATGCAATCTCCGACTCGCCGGCGTATTCGAGGTCGGCTATTCGTTCGATAACAGTCGCGCCGTCGCCGGCAACTCGACCTTTCACCAACTCGGCAAGCTTATCAGTTCTGATCTGCGTCATCCGTGTTATCCGTGGCCGCTCTAATAAATCCTCGCTTCGATGCGCGAATGAAACTCACCAGGTGCGAAACATTTTCGTCGTCAACCTGTTCCAGTTGGACCAGAACATCTTCAACTGGTGTCGCGGATCTGAAAAGCATCCGGTACGCATCTTTCAACGCGCGTCTCGCGTCATCTGAAAAACCGGCTCGCCTCAAACCCACACTATTCACTCCGCGAACGCGCGCCGGATTCCCGTCAGTAATAAAGAACGGCAACACATCCTGCACTATCTTCGACTTTCCGCCAACCATCGCGTACCGCCCCATGCGAACAAACTGATGCGCGCCGACATTGTTGGAAAGGAAGACGTGATCCTCAATCGCGATGTGCCCGGCAAGCGCGACTTCGTTCGCGAAGATATTATCGTCGTCTATACGGCAGTTGTGCGCGACGTGCACGCCCACCATGAAGAAATTGCGCGAACCGATGCTCGTCGTTTGACCTTCGCCGCTGGCGCGATGGAACGTGCAAAACTCCCGAATCAGGTTGTCGTCGCCGATTTCGAGGAAGCTGGGCTCACCTTTGAACTTTACGTCCTGCGGCTCTCCGCCAATCACGGCATGCTCGAAGATCCGGTTGCGCGCGCCGATTTTGGTGAATTGTTTGATGACGGCGTAGGCTCCAATCTCGCAATCTGGGCCAATTTCGACGTTATCTTCGATTATGGCTGTGGGGTGGATCGGCATTTTGAGACAGGATTTATAAGATTTTCAAGGGTTTCAGGATAATCCTGTCTTGTGGATCCTGCAATTCATGTTTATGATGCTCGGCTGTTCTGGGCGTTTTGATTGATTAGGAGACGAAAAGCCTTTGTTTAGTGACCAGTTTCGCCGGGGGGAATCCGAAAAAAGTAAGCTGTCGGGAGTAAAAGGTTCCCGTCTCATCTCCGGTCTCTCGGATGTCGCCTGGAAAGCGTTTCAGTCGGTTAATCAACGTCTGCCCGAAGGCGAATCGATCCGTCCAAACTGGGCGCCTGGTCCACTGCTCAAATCCTATGAGCGCACGGCTCCGCCACTTGGGTTCCCACGCGAGACTGATAGTCTTTGTCCAACCTGCGTAAAAGAAGTTCGCAACGCCGTGATTTCCGGTGAGGTGCCGCTCGAGACCTTGATGCACGAGCACCCCGGTGAAATCAAAGCACAGATCCTCGAAGACAACGGCCAGGTCGTGATGCGCAAGGATTGCCCGAAGCACGGACAATTCGAAGACGTGATGTCTACTGACCCTGCGTTTCTCGAGCGGATCGAATCACTCTTCTTTGGACGAGACTTCCGCGCTGCCGAAGACAAAGACGTGCATCGTCATGGAACTTCGAATATCAAGTTTGGGCGCGGCGCGGTTTTGACTGTTGACCTGACTAACCGCTGCAACATGATGTGCAACCCGTGCTTCATGGATGCGAACCAGGTTGGTTATGTTCACGAGCCGACCTTCGAAGACACGAAAGCCATTCTCGATCGCGCCGTTTCGTTCAAACCACGCCGGCAGGTGATCATTCTCTTCTCCGGCGGTGAGCCGACGCTTTCGCCGTATTACCTCGAAGCTGTCGCTTACGCGAAGAAGATTGGTTTCTATCGAATTCTCGCGGCGACGAATGGGATCCGCTTCGCTGAAGATCTCGAGTTTTGCAAAGCTGCCAAAGCTGCCGGACAGCACGGCGTCTATCTTCAGTTTGACGGTGTAAGCGAAGAGAAGAACAAGCATCGCGGCGTTGGTAATCTGTTCGACGTCAAGTTGCGTGCAATCGAGAATCTCGCTGCTGCGGGCATCAAGGTCACGTTGGTCGTGACGATCGTCAACAATCTCAATAACGATGGCATCGGACAGATCGTCGAGTTTGCCGCGAAGAACATCGACAAAGTTCAAACGATCGCGTTCCAGCCGGTTTCTTTCACTGGCCGTGACGAAGATATTTCCGATGAGCTGCGTAAGAAGTGGCGCTACACGCTCGCCGGCATGACGCACGATCTGAAGAGTCAGTTGGGTGGAAGCATTCAACCGCTGCGCGACTGGTTCCCGCTTTCTTCTTACTCGGCGTTCACCAGCGTGATGGACATGCTGCAAGGCGCGGATGCTCCGTGGGGCTGGTCGTCATGTAATTGCCATCCAAACTGCGGCATCTTTACGTTGCTGGTCGTGAATAGGCACACCGGAGAATTCAGATCGTTGTTTGAGTTCTTCGACTACGAACAGTTTATGAAAGACGTGGCGGTGATTACCGACACCGCGCGCGGCCGGAAGCTTTCTTACGCGCAGCTTGGAATGGCGATCATGCGAAACTTCCACGCCGAACGCGCACCGGAAGGATTTCCGATTTCGCAGATCATCAACCTGTTCAAGCCTTCGTCTACCAATTCCAATTCCGATCGTAATGATCGGATGGCCCAGAAGAATGCCGATGCCAACGACATGTGGCGCGTTCTCTGCGTCGAGGGCATGTGGTTCCAGGACCTTTTCAATTACGACTTTCGCCGTACTGAGATGTGCGTGATTCCTTACGGCACTCAGGAAGGCGAGATCTCCTTCTGCGCTTACAACACCGGCGTGGGCTGGCGGCAAATCATCGAGAACATGCACAAGACCGCTAACCTTGCTGAGTGGTACGAAGAGCACGGCCGGCACAAGGTCTACGCAGCAGGCAAGCCCGTTCCACTGACCACAACCAAACACTCTCTGAGCCTGCCGGTAATCCAGGCTGTGCTTGCCGAAGACGCCGAGGAGAAACCAGCGTTCGTCAGTCCTTATCTGATCGAGACACCTGAAGAAGAAACGGTGTCGTTTTAGTTCTGGTTTTATCGCTCACCGATCACCATCCGCTGCTTTCCCAGAGCGGAAAACATTAACCCCACTCTCCCAGGAGAATACTCATGCAGAAAACTACCCATTCCCCCAGGCGGTTTCAGACTGTCGTGATGTTGCTGGTACTAGTCAGTATTGTTACTCCAGGCATCACAACCTTATCAGCAGCTACGAAGGTCCAGGACGGCCATCCAAAACCGGAGAATGTAAAAGTCATACCTGACGGCACCGAGTTCACTGTGGCCACAACGGAAGAGATCTCGAGCAAGACGGCGACTGAAGGCGATCCGCTTAATTTCAAAGTTGTGGACGACGTGAAAATAGACGGCCAGGTGGTCATTGCCAAAGACACCCTGGTGAAGGGCGTTGTCGCTAACGCAAAAAAAGCAGGAATGATGGGAAGAGGCGGCAGCCTTGGTATACGCGTCGAGACCACGACCACAGTCGATAACCAAAAGCTTAAGCTCCGCTCCTCAAAAGCCAAAGAAGGTGACGACAAGACCGGAACCACCGTTGCACTAGTGGTCCTGTTTGGTCCATTAGGTTTTTTGAAACACGGGAAAAATGCGACGATCAAGCCAGGTACTCAGATTAAAGTCTACAGTGATGAAGAAAAGAAGGTTGAGATCAAGAACTAGCTTAACTTCCTTTGCGGCTTTGCGCCTTTGCGGGAAACTGCTCGTCACCGCATAATGACCCCGCATGAACGTACGCCGCAAACTCAATAAACTCCGCGATGCAACCAAAGTATTTGTCTTTGGTCTGCCGAAGTTTGCCGTCGGCTCGATCGACGTCACCAACCGTTGCAACCTGCGTTGTGAACATTGCTACTTCTTCGCCGAAGACCACGACAACGAGAAAGAGTTATCGATCGAGAAGTGGCTGGAAAAGCTCGAAGCGATGAAGGCCGCCGGTCATCCCATGATGCTGTGCACGTGGGTTGGCGGCGAACCGATGGTGCGAAAGCAACTGATCGAGGCGGGCAGGAAGTACTTCAAACACAACACCATCGTCACCAACGGAACGATGGAGCTGCCGAATTGGCCCAACTGCACCTGGGTCATCTCGATCGACGGCACTGAAGAAGCTTTTGCGCGCATGCGTGCGCCCGGCATCTATCAAAAGATAAAGCAGAATGTTTTAAGCCACCCGGAGTTGAACATTCAGATCTCCTGCGTGCTGACGAGCATCACTAAAGACTGCGTCGCAGACCTGGTGAAGGAGTGGGGCCCGATTGCTCGCGGCGGCATCATCTTCGACTTCTTCACGCCGGTGACCGGGCTCGACGAGGCGCTGTGGCTCGACTGGCCTGAACGCGACCGGTTAATCGATCAGATCCTTTTGTTGAAGAAGCAGTACCCGGGATATATCAACATGCTCGACTCCACCCTCGAGCTGATGAGATCCAAAAATGCCAAAAAGGTGACCGACAACTGTGAGTTTCGTTTGAAGGCATTTGCGTTTGGTCCAACGGGCGAGCAAAAGGGGAAGTGCATGATGGGCGATAACGCCGACTGTGACCGCTGCGGTTGTGTAGTGCCCTTTCACATGGCGACGATCAGCAGCCGGCGATTGATGTTGAAAGAATCGGTTAAGCGCCTTACGACATCGTTTTCAGCCACGAATGAACGCGGGATGAACACGGATCAGGCCTGATCCGCGTTTATTCGCGTTCATCTGTAGCTGGGCTTTGCACTTCGCGCAATTGGCCCACCACGTCTCTCAACCGCAGGGCAAGATCTTCAATTGTCTGGACTCGTTTACGTGAGCGCTCGCTCAAGTCTTCACGTAATAGGAGTTGGGCCTGGCCCAACACGCCGGTAAGGGGGTTATTAATCTCGTGCCGAATACGGGCCACGAGGGCGGCAGTCTCCTCGAGTTTTAGCCGGTATTGGGCAAGCTGCGCATCCTTGTCGTCTTCAGTCATCGCTCTCCGTAATGGGGTTTCGGAAGAAGATAAAGCTGATTGTCTTTTGTTTCGTTCAGGTGTGCCGTTCTATGCCGCTAGAACGCTCTCATTGTGCATCCTGAGCGCACTCTAGTTCAAGCATTAAATTTTTCACAGTGACATAAAATGTCGTGCGCGGCGCCACTATATAGAATGATCGCTAAGTGCGGATCGTTTCAGATCGGCGAAGAAATTGGATGGACCTTAGCGTCAAACTCGAAGGAGGGCTGCTGCGAACTGTTGAGTTGACAAGCGGAGTCTCGATACGTAAATTCAGATTCCTCTTGCTGGGAGGTCGTCCAATGGTAGGACTCCAGACTCTGGATCTGGCTATCGGGGTTCGAGTCCCTGCCTCCCAGCCAAATAGAATCAAACACTTACGGGCGGCTCAAAATTGAGTCGCCGTTTTTGTGTGCCTATAGTGTGCCAAACTTAAAAAGTCGATTATTGTGTGCCGGTTTTCGTGAACAGCATTCGCTCCAGCTTGTCCGAAGCACCTTGCTGCATGTCTGGTAGCACATGCGAATAAGTATCCATCGTGAGCGTGATCGATGAGTGGCCCAGGCGTTCGCTAACAACCTTAGGATTCTCGTTGGCCGAAAGAAGGAGCGTCGCGCAGCTATGCCGCAGATCGTAAAGGCGGAGTGTTGCCGGAAGCTTGGCACGTTGCACTATCGGCTTAAAATGCTTTTGCACAATGTTCAGCCTGATCAAGGGCTGACCCTCCCACGTAGCAAAGACGAGATCAAGATTCTTGTATTCAGGGCCAGTCTTAAGCCTTTCCTCGCTTTGGTGTCGCCGGTGCTCAATTAGCGCTCGTAACGCTGAGGAAGGCAATGGAATTCGGCGACGACTGCGTGGCGTCTTCGGTTCACCGAAATACCAATCGCCGCTTTTGTAGGTTCTCCAGTGCAACGATCGTTGGACGTTGATAACGCCCTGCTCAAGATCAATATCAGCCCACTTCAAACCCAAATACTCAGAAGGTCGCAAGCCCGTAGCCAGAGCGAGCACGAATAGAGCACTCCAGCGATCGCTCGCTGCCTCTTCGAGAAATCGCGCAGCTTCGGCTGGCGTGAGAGACTGCATTTCATTGGCCGTCTTTCGCGGCAGTTCTACAGAACTGCACGGATTGTGCGCGAGCATACGCCATCTAACCGCCTGCTTGAACGCTGATGTGAGAACTGAGTGCGTATAGCGGACTGTGCGAGGCGAAAGTTCTTGATCAGTCAGCGCTGTGTAAAACTTTTGCACATCCAAGGGCCGCAGGTCTGACAAACGGAGCCGACCTAAAGCCGGTTTGATGTACCTCTGAATCAACCCCTTGTACTCTCGATAGGTGTTTTCTCGGAGGCGTGGACGTGCAGCAGTTTCAAGCCATTTCTCCAAGTAGTCTTCAACACTGTCGGCGGACGACTGAACGAATGTCCCTGCACTGATGTCGGTAAGCGTTTTGCTGAGATATTCATTAACTTTTTTCTTAGTTCCGCGAATCGTCTTGTTGAGGTAGCGCCGCTTCCCTTTTCCATCACGCCCGAGGAAAATGCGGACCATCCAAGTTTTCTCGCCTCGCTTGACTATGTGTCCCGCCATACTACCTCACTCTCTTTCTTTTCTTTCGATCTCCAACTCTAACCAGCAGATCCCCAGGCTGACATTCGAGAACCTCGCAGATTCGATCCAAAGCCTCTAGATTGAGCCGCGCGACCTCGCCTTTGCTTATTTGCCAGATCGTCGCATACCGGATTCCCGTCTGCTTCCACAGCCAGTAAACCGTCTGCCCGCGGTCTTCGAGTATTTCTCCTAATCGAACAGTAATCATACTTGGTATATACCATAAAAGGATATATACATCAATCGGATATAACTTCGTGTTTTGGAGGATTCACCCACGCCCTTCAGCCCCGGAAAATTTGGCTGGTCCGGCGCGTCATTTGAGAGAGCGCAAGATTAAAGGTCTATGGCAGATCTGGACTGTAATGCCTAGCGGGACAGCGTTTGAGTTCCAGCGAGGTTTAGACAAGGCGGTGGGTAAGTCGAGGAAATCACACGTTCAAAGTAACCTTTGACTCAACGTTGGTCTAATGATCACTGTGTGAGACGACGGATCACACGCGTGGTGATTAAGTGGCGTATTGCGCGGGACGGAGACAGATTACCGCGACGATCGAATGGATTGGGCTCTCTGGGTCCGTATGTTCTCGTACCCGGATCGTATTGGTGCCAGTCTCGCTGATTTCTGCCGACAGGTGCGTACCAAGTACCAGGCCTTTTAACTATTCTGGGCGGGAATCCACCTGATAGGGTTACCGGCTGAGGTCGAAAAGTCCCGGGAGTCCGGCCACAGGCCGCTATGGTCCCTGCTGGGGTAGACCTCGGATTAGTGCATCGTCCCTGCGCCCGAGCTGAGCTCGTGTACAGCGAAGCGAAAGCCACAACCACAATTGTTAAGACTAGTCGGCGCATAAGTTTTCTCCTGTTCTTGAGTGGGCTGGATGATCTCATGGACTTCGCAGCGGCTTATTACTGTCACCATCTTGTGCAGACCATTCCAGAATATTTCCGATTCGCCACTCAGATCCCTCCCGGACCATTACGAAGGTGAGAGCCGCCTCGTGTCCTTTGAAACGTGAAACATAGATTGGAACTTCATTCCTTCCGGCTTCATTCCGGGTTGTGATACCGGCTTTCCTAAAAGCTTCAACCACCGAACTAAAATCACGCTGGCTACTGGAGAAAGTTGCTGGGTCAATCCTGGCTTTGACATCCTTCGCGAGCATGGATAAAGCCAGGGTGGATTCGTTGTTTTCATAGGCCTTGATGAACGCGAATGCTTGGTCGTGCATTTGCCGATCAATCGGTGAAAGCAACGTGCAAGCAGAACTTGAAAGAGCTACTGACATAGAAACAGCAACCACAAAAACCGCAAAACTTGAATGTTCCGGGTCGAAAGTCATTCTTTCGCAACTTGTAGCTTAGGCGCTACCTTAGCTAGTGTACGCCGGTCGATTCGAGCCCAACCTAATCGAGCGAGTTAGTATCGGCCGGCGCACAGCATCACGCGTGTTATTTTCCTGGCCCATATTGGTGCCACCAAAGTACGTAAGTAGGCCAATATGCATACGGCCAAGGTCCAGAACGCCAAACCTCAGGGTTCGGCTCTCCCCGCGGAGTAAAGCCCTGATAGTTCTGTTCCCTAATGCTGTTCCCTGAAGGGTAGGCGTGGTCACGGAACGTTTGCCAACCGCATATCCACGACATGTGCGTTTGTGGACGTGTCCATCCGCCACCTGCAGAATTAGGAGTCTCGTGATATCCCCAAGACCGTAGCGTGCTCGCCGGATTGCTAATGTTCTGAAAAGTACGCCAAGGAGCCTGAACACTTGGCAGAGGCCTCCAAAAAGCTCCGCAGTAGTATTCAGACAAAACAGAAAGAGCCATCACAGATTCTCCCGCTTTCTGCTTGTCGCTTGACTTAGAACTCTGTTCCGCGACACGAGCAGTTGCCTTCTCCAAATAGGGAGACAGAACCGGATAGATCTTCAGGTCAACGCCCAAATCTTGAATTCTAAGAGACGTTCCCTTTTTGTTAGTCACTTTTGCGCTCGCTGAAATCAGAGCATTCGTGGATTCGGTTAATTCCTCTGCAAGCTTGATGCTCATTTGAGAGTAACCCATCAGCCGAGCAGACTTGGCGTCGAAAGTTACAAGCTCACCGTTACCACCTTTGAACAGATCTTCCATCAACATCAACTCGCGGGAAAGAACATCAAACTGATTTGCTACTTCCTTTGCGTCCACTTGTTCTAAGCGCAATTCGACTGAAGGCGTTTGCTGGGCTTGCTCGGCAATTGCCGGCTCTTCCAGCCTTCGCTCACCGGAACGCGGTAGTCGTTGTGCTGACGCAGTCAGTAACAACGCCAACATCACTAGTGTGGATCCTAATGTAAAGAACAGTCGATTCTTCATCACTTCTTCTCCTTACTGTTGGTGCGATTCGAAGTCCGGCACCGGGGAGTTGCGCCTTCCATTTTCCGGGGCCAGTTAATTGGCCATCGGCGTTAGCTGTCGCTAACATTAGGGCTCTTCCGCGAAGTGATGAAACCGTGACATGTTTTTTTAGCGTTTAATCCAAATCCAATCGCCGTGCAAAGTAAATGCAGCCCACTGACGAATTGATGACGAACCATTGCTACGCCACATCTCGAGCTGAACCTCACGTAAGGCGAGCGCCGGCGTTAATCCTCGTTCGCCTAATAGCCTTCTATAGAATTTAACCATGAGCTCGGCAGCAGCCCGATCTTCGATTGACCAAAGGCTGACCAGAATTCGCGGCACTCCTGCTTGCATAAAGCCGCTGGTGAGCCCTACTAAGCCCTCTCCTTTGATGTCTGGTCCTAAACCGGTCCGGCATGCATTCAATACGACGAGTTCCGCGTTTAGCCTCATGGTATAAATTTCACGTAAGAGGAGGTCTCCATCGCTACCGTTTCCTTTTTCGTCCACTTGTGACAGCACAATTCGCGACAAGGGCGGGTCCGTGTCATTAATGATTGCATGTGTAGCAAAATGAATAATTCGGTAAGCGTCCAATGCACCACCCACAACTCTCTGCTTGTTGGCGTTAAAATCGAGCACCAACAGTCTTTGATCTGGAGGTACTAGTGAAGCAATCTGCTGCGCTTCCCAACGACTGCCATACAAACGCCGAAATTGATTCAACGAGCGGGTGTCGGACTCTCCGCTCGCCGCTACAACCGTCGAGACCGGACGCCCGTATTCTCGATCGGGCAAGTGTGAACGGTAAGAGAGAACTCGGACATCACTCTTGGCGAAAACAGGATCAGCTACTATAGCAAGCTCTTTAACAGGCCTGCGCCGACTCGCGGACTGTCGCAGCAATTTCAAAACGGAACCCGAAGGAAGTCCGATTACCTCGTGGTTGAGAATTATTGGTTTGAAAACCTGAGTGGAGCTACGCTTGTCTGGAATTGATAAAGCGCTGAAGGGGATCATCTGAAGTGCACCTTGTGTCACTATCACCAACCGCTTGGTTTCCAATCGGCCTGCCACCGGTTCAAGTAGCAATCTTCCCAAATCCACCGCCTCAGCCTCTATTTGCTTCTCCCTTTCCAGCCTGTCCAGGCGAACTTGCGTTCTGCTGTTAGTAATCGGTTGCTCGCGACTCGCCAGCAAGTCGTACATTCGAATCGCCCTAGATTCCAACTCTGCTCGGTTTGGCAATTGATAGGACCAAACGCCTTTCGATGAGACAAGCCATAAATAGCTGCGCTCTTTTCCCAGGAAGTATTCAAGTAATAGTGTCTGATCATCCAAAAGACTTTGTATTTCCGAGACGCTCAGGGCATGGCCCAGATCTGAACTGGCTGACTGAGGCGGAAGATCTTTAGTCTCAGCCAATATTGCGAGTAACTCGCGCGCTCTTGCGTGCTCATTTGCGGCCAAAGCTTCCACTGCAATTTGAGGATCACCCTCTCGTTGATAGCGACGCATCAAGAGATCAATGTAGAACTCGTAATACTCCTGCACGTTCGCGAAATAGTAGGTGCGGAGATCGCCGTCGGATCCTCTTTCGCGCAAAGGCTCGATTATGTGCAGCACCAGTTGCATCTGTGATAGTGCCCCACGAAGGTCACCTTGTTGCGCCAAAACATGGGCAACACCATAAAGCGCTGCAGCCTTGCCTGTGCCATCGTTGTCTCCTTGAATCCAAAATGCCTTTTGGAATGAAGTCAAAGCCAGCGGAAGTTCATTTAAAGCTTTGTGGGCCCATCCGATCACAAGCTTAGCGCTGGCCATTCCATGTGTATCAGACTGAGTTTCGAATATATCGAAGGCTTCTGAAGCGTGTTCGATTGCTAAACGCTCGTGGCCAAGCCGACTCTCCATTCGACTCATCCCAATAAGAGTGATCGCTTCGCCCTTTTTATCATTGACTTCTCGTCGTAGGGGTAGTGCTTTCGAGAAGCAATCGAGGGCTTCTTGATCTTCGTTAAGAACAGCGTGAACCCAACCAAGCCCATAGACGGCTATAGCCTCCCCCTTTTTGTTCCCAGTTGATCTGAAAAACTGCCACGCCTCAAAAAAATTCTCTAGTGCTTCACGATTCTTGCCGATGTAGAGATTGGGCCAAGCCAGGCCCGCCCGAGTAATCGCTTGGCCGTAGTGGATATTCAAGCGTTTCATGATTGCAAAGGCTTGTTCGAAACACCTTATGGAATTAACGTGAGCCTCCCGTGATTCGTAACTCCAACGCACGCGATGTAGCGGAAGGGGAAATTTCACCATTCCATAGGAGCCCAAATCACTATAGCTCCATCCCAATCCGTACAGTGCTATAGCCTCCTCGTAAGGTTCATCAAGCCTCCTCCATAATCTGAGTGCTTGCTCGTATTTTTCTATGGAGAGCAGCAGAAACTCAGGTTTGCGCTTATCAAATAATTTGCCGGCTTCGGTAACCAGCTTCTCAGCCGTGACTCTAAGCTCATCTAGCGGTGTTGGGTCTCGTGGCTCTTTAAGTTCAACCGAGTAACGCCCGCTGACGGCACTCAATGTTAAGGGTCGCACCTGTAGAGTGTAGACGCCCTCCATCACAACCAAAAACGAGACAGTCTCGGGTCCCCACGAACCATTCTGACGGTCGACCTCCGCAACGAGTTCTCCGCCTGGACTGCAAACATACAAGGACACATCGATTCCTTTTTGGTTCACAACAGCCTGTGCGAATTGCCCCGAGTTCAAGGCGAGTTGGTAGGACCGTTTTTCTCGACCCGTCAGCACTTCGTCAATCTCGACCCCGGGGCTCAGGCGTTTAATTCTCCCGTCGACAGCGGCTTTGCAATTTGGCTCGGAGCTTTGGAATGTACTGACTGAATTAACAATTGCTCGTTCATCAGTGCGATATGGGAGTTCTCCGGCGTTTGCAGAACCGCAAGCAAGTAAAATAAATCCTGAGATGAGTAAATTCACACTTGTGCCAGTTTGTTGCGGCGGCAAGAAATGAACGTGCTTCTTTAGCAAGGTGATACTCCCTAACCTGATGCAGTCACTAATTGGACACTTAGCCCGACCAGTCACACTACCGTGTAACTCCTTTACCGTTATCTTCGGGCTTGCCAACTACGACTGGATAGTGGCCGAGATAGTCGGCGTTCGAGTCCTGCTTATCTTCGCGGGTAATACAAAGGACGTATCCGTCTGCCGGAACACGTCGGAGATCCAAAGACACCTGCAAATCAATCCCGTTAGGGCTAGTAGCGCTGTTTCCGACTATGGGATGTAGGTCAACAGCTTTTTGGATTTGGACGAAGTACAATCCGCGCTTGGCACTCTCTGGAAGTTGAATGTCAAGTTTCGTATATCGGTTCCGAGCCGGGATAATTCTAAAAGGAGTGACTTCGTGTCGTGTGTCGTCCGCACCACGAAGATCGTAGTCCTCAGGCAATTCTCTAAGATTGACTTTTTGAGCTCTGGCGAAAAGGCCCGCTAAAGTTTGGGACCTCAGTATCTTGTGAACAGGCTTCGCTGTTCGAAGGACTTTATCTTTAGGACGTCGCCGACTCTCAACTTCCGTTGTATTTTCTTTCGACTCAGCGCTCTTCTCCCCGGTGATCTTCGTATTTTGAACTTGAGAACTGAGATCTTTATACTCCCCCACTGGCGGAGACGATGTCTTCCGGCCCAGGAAAAAGCCTGCAGTTGCAACTAACAGCACAGTAAGAATCGTACCAACGCGTTTGCGAGTTCTAGCAGCTATCAGGAATGCAAGGAGACCAACTCCGATGGCGGCATGTCTCTGACGTTGGTGGGCTTCACCCTTCATCGTGAGATACACAGTGTGTCTTTTTTGATGGCATTGCTCGCACACAACGCAGTGCCCAGAGAGCCGCTCGAGTTGCGCTTCATCTTTCAATTCGCCCGACCACAACTCCCGAAAGACGCTCTCATTGATATGCTGAGTTTCCAAAAGCCCTAACCGTTCATAATCGGTGCGCATTTTATTGATTGTGTGCATGAGTGACAGCTGATCTCGCAGCTCTCGACAGATAAGACAGTATGAGAGATGTAGGTTAATGGCGGTTCTCTCGGGCTCCCGACCTTCGTCTCTCAAGAAGGTCTCAAGTCTTTCTCTGCTGACATGCTCCGTAAAATTCATGATAGCCTCCTATGCACAACGCCGAATTTTCTTTTTGATGTCCTTGATCGCCTTGACTTTGAATCGGTGTGCAAGTTGCCGCATATTTTCAGGACTGACTTGCCTGCCCGTTAATGCCAAGTACAGATCTCGCGCAGCAGCATTGCCAAACCTCTCATACGTCAGCAAAACGTCCGCACTTGTTCTTCCGATCGAGCCGATAAGAAGTTCGTAGATCTCGGTTACCTCGGCAAGCTGTAATGGGTTCTTCTCTCGCGAGGGAAGCTCGTCGATCTCTGACTTTTGAGTACCGTCGTCTAACTCGGAGAAGCGATCGAGGTCGCTGATCACAATCGTAGAGTTGAGTTGAAAGTCTAGAACTTTGTCCTTTGCTATCTCTAGATGTCCACTGACTTCCTCAATAGTCGGCTCTCTACCTAATTTCTCCGAAAGCAGCGCGTGAATCTGTTTCAAAAGACTTCTAAATTTCCTCCCGTGTTCTGTTACCCGGATCGGCTGTGCCCTGTACCAAAACTTGATGAATGCAACTCGGGCGCGAAAGCTGACGAAGTCTTCCAACGACGACCTTTCAGGATCATAGCGAGAAATCTTGGTTGCTACTTCGGAGTTCGCCTCTTGAACCAAATCCTGATAGTTCTGCCAAACGTGCCACCGGTTACAGTGACGGCTTGTTAGTTCAGAAATTAGTGCAAGTGTCGATTCGATCAACCTCCGCTTAGCCTCCTCGTCATGATCGGATTTCATTCTTCGAACCAACTCAGTCGTACCCTCTGGATCCGACCGAAAATCGGGCAGTTTCCGTATATCTTCCAAGTATTTCCTAAAATCATTCATGGAGGAGTGGGCCCACCATTAAGGCTTATTCCGCGTTCCAGACAAAATGTGACAAACTTTTTTGAGTAGAACTGGAGACGCCTTCGAGCAGGGGGTGCTATTTGTTAAAGACTCTAATGATCCGAGCGCCGAATACTGCGAAGTCCTGACACACTTTTAGTGCAACAGTGGGTGGAACGCTAATCGCGGCCCAGATTCGTGCTCACCGTCATTTTTGGGAGTCAGCCAATTCAGCTCTCTGGTGATGTAGTACTACTCAGGGAAGCATGTTCCAGGGTTTTGCCTGAATTGTTCCCTACGGGGCCTCCGCAACTTCAACATCTCAAATCCCACTGTCCGACGCTCAGAATGTACTGCCTTCCTTTCGATTCTAGTATTAGGCCTAACCCCTATGCATCTCTCTATAGAATCGATTGACGGCGGATGAATTAGTCAATCTCCGATTGACGGTTTGGGAATATTGCGGGCGTAAAGCTTGAACGCGCGCGCCAGAACTGAAACACACTAAATATTACAGGGCAAACGTTCAAATTCGATTCGAATTTGTTTCCAAAGGATGACCTTAGAGTTAAGATTCAAATGCACCACTTGTGATACCAATGGCACCTGGTTGGACGCCGAAAAATTGGGAAGAAGTTTGTAAGCGAAATGCTGGTCGCCGAAAGCTTCACATCCGAAGGAGGCAAGCTCGAGCCGACAGAATCGTTCGTCTCTTAAATGCCTTTGGCGCGCTGCCGGAATTGCGTGAGTCATCATATGGTTGGCTTTCACTCGCAGCAGAGCAAACGAAGACCAGTCGGGCAACAGCAAGTCGGGACTTTGCTCTGTGCCGGCGGATCCAAACGGAGTTCACTCTGATGTTCGGCCGTTTGTTCAATCCAAAAACTGATAGCATCTTGTGGTCCTGGGACTGGTCGCACTATGGCTTTCAAACTTCAGAAAGCCTGAACGCCGGACACAGCAAGGCGGTGGGACAATTCCCGTTCAGCACCCGCGCAACAGTAGGCCAAGAGGCATATTGCGGATACACCCCTCAATCGTGGCAACCTCAGGAGTGGAGTTTTCACTACAAGCGCAGCGGGAACTTGCTTTCGGTACTGCGGGGACTTAATGGCACACCGGAATAGGACGGCTAATCAGAACAGTGTTGACACGTGGGACAATCGTTTGCTCAAGTCTCGAGAACCGGAATAAGTCAAAAGTGATCTAAGCGTTCGACTCTAAACCTCAGATCGATGTCTACACGTCCAGCAATTTGGCAGTTAGTTCGTGAAGCGGCCGAGCACTTCAATCGCGAAGTGAGCTACTCGGAGATCAAGCAGTTCGTCTGGACCAATTATCCCGATGTCAACAGCTCGACCTTGACCTGCCAAATCATTGTATGTTCTGTCAATCATCCGTCACGCATTCATTACCCGGAAAACAAGAAGCCGCGGCTTTGCACCACGCAGTACGACTTCTTATACAACACAGGCCGAGGACGCGTGACTCTTTATGATCCCGAACGTCACGGCATGTGGGAAATCGCCGAGGCGGGGGACGGGAGACTGGTCGTCCGCCTCGCGCAGGAGGCGGTTGGTGAAACAGAATCGATTGAAACAGCCAATGATGTTCAGTCAGGTATCTTCGCACTCGAAAGCCATCTCCGGGATTACCTGGCAAGAAACCTAATGAGCATTGCAAATTTCGGCGTTCCGCTGTCGGTTTTTAAGAGTGACGATGGACGCGATGGTGTCGAATTTCAAACCGATGTCGGTCCGATCGATCTTCTGGCGATAACACCGGCGGGAGACTTCTACGTATTCGAGTTGAAGTTGGGCCGTGGTCCAGATTCGGCACTAGGGCAAATACTTCGCTATATGGGTTGGGTAGCAAACCACGTCGCGAAAGGCCGGAAAGTTTATGGCGTTATATTGGCTGCTGATATTTCGGAGAAGTTACGCTATGCAGTTACACAGGTGCCGCACGTGAGTCTATTGGAATATGAACTGCGGTTTGCTGTTAAGCCGATCTCTTCTTACGGCGTCTAACCATAGGCAGGAGAGACTATCCTAAATCTTTGTCCAATCTCCTAATGAATTGCACGAAGTCCGTTTCAGTCGCGCGACACACCTCACGCAGTTCTAGTATGTCCAACCTGCGCTCGCCACTTTCGTATTTGGAAACGAAGGTTTGATCTCGGTAAAGACGGGCGGCAAGTTGCGCTTGCGTCAGACCCGCATCACTTCTGAGCCGTCGCAACAGCCCGAGCAATGTCTTGCGCTGAACAAGGTATGTGGTCTTTTTCACTGACCACCTTATACGCAGAGCTTGACTTGTATGCGAACATCGCATTATGTGTGTGCCGCTACAAGCATGGGACGGCGATTACAGTCCGACTTGCAGGACCAGCAACCAGGAACTATCGGAGGTCTGTGTCTAAGGCGCGAATAAATTGTTTGAAGTCTATTCCGATGGCGCGGCAGACATCTCGCAGTTCCAGAATGTCTAACCGTCGCTCTCCCGTTTCGTACTTTGAAACAAATGTTTGATCTCGATGCAAACGTGAGGCAAGTTCTGCCTGAGTTAGACCTGCTTTAGTCCTCGTTTCGCGTAAGAGGGCAAGAAGTCTCTTTCGCTGGGCCAGGTAGGTAGTCTTCTTCACGGGAGCATTTATATGGTCGTACCCATTGATATGCGAAAATCGCATTTTGATCGATTGTGAGGTCGCTTATGTTCTCTCACCGCAAGAGAGTGTTCCTAGCTTCAATTTCGACGGGCCACACGTCCTACATTCTTAGCGAGGTCGAATCAAGCCGAGCCGGAGAATACAAGTGGGGCCATTGCATGTTGACGATGGCCGACTGTCGGCGGCGAATTCAACTCGAGTTCTTTCTTGGCACCATCCGCGCACGACGGGAGAGTTTGAGAAAAATCGATCTACTGATTCAGCAATTAGAACAATTTCGGACCACGCTACGCACGGAAGCTGGTCTGATCGAACAGTATGAAGAAAAGCAGAAATCGAAACCTCGAAAGATGAAAAACAAGGAAGGAGCCAAGAAATGACATTCATACAACTTCCCGACGAACCCGATCAAGAAGAACGCATAGCAAGACTACGCGCTGAGTTGGAAAGGCTTGGCGGCACAACGATGACGCTTCAGTCGATGCCTGTCGATATGGAGGAAGAATTCCTGCGCCATGTACTCGAATACGAAACTGCAGAGCCGATCAGTCTTTTGACGTTGCTCGCAAAGTTGGGCGTTGAAGTTCCTGCGCCCGATCAACTCGACGACAAAACACTCGAGACGAAACTGAAAGAGGTCATTAACGGGATGGCGTCGCTCGGAGTCTACTTGCTCCACACGAATCACCTTTCAGACCGCGAACTCTACGAGTTCCTTTCCGACTGTTTGACTGAGGAGGTCGTGCTGTTCCCTGACAATCCAGATTACGCTTACATAATCGATCTAATCGGTGGGGTCGAAAGTGGCAGCGATGAGGACATTCAGACGTATCTCAAGTATTACGCTGACGAAAAGGATCGTGTGAAGTGGGGGCACGACTGGCCCGGAGATAAGATACCGAGACACGAAGATCCGCCGTTCGATCGGGATCGTTTCCTGCCACAGTCGCCGTTAGGGTAAGTATTGTAAGCGGGCCACGCGAGTTGCTGGCGCCCTGTCAAGCTGTTCTTCTGAACTTAGTACTCGACAACACTCAGCGGATTGGATCCCGAAAGGCACTTGGAATCAAAAAGAGTGCAATTCGGCGAAGCATGGCTCAGAATCGCTTCGCGGCCTGGAACCGGAGCAGTTGCAAATCAGGATGGCACTGCTCCAGTTTTATTGGACTATATGGTTGTCTTCAGGTATTCCCAGCTTCGACCGAGCCCCTGAAGGTCCATCGATTCGACCACGAAGAGCAAAGTCTGCCAGTAACGGCTGACGGACTGCTGATGAGTTAATCAATTGGGCTACAGCAGAACCACGATCCAATTGATGGGAAGCACATCAAGCATTCGCGACGGGATAAGGCCTGATTATCGGATGACTGCTTGTCGTCTGAGTTAAAGCAGGAATGAGCTAGTGAGCCTCGTTAGTCTGTGACTCTTGAGGAAAAGTACTGCCTATTGCCTTATTGACCTCAACACAATACGAATCAAAGGATTCAAGCACATAAAGCAAATAGCCTTCGAGAATATCTACTTCCTCAATGTCACCGTCATAGTAAGACTTATATACACGGCACAACTCCTTTGCCTTCTCCACGTATTCGAGAAGGTCTTTGTCTACGCTAGCCAGCTTCGCGTCGTTGTGCACTACAACATTTCTTACTCTCTGGATCCGTTTGATTTCTTGCCAATTCACAGAGTTGCTAAGCGGTAATCCCATGACCTTTTGTAAATAGAGTCGAGCGCGATCAATGCCTTTGCCCTTTAAGTCAGTGTGAACAATGCTTAAGTGTTGTTCCTTGGCAAATACTTGGCATAATTGATCGAGCTGACGTTCAAAGAATGAGAATAGAACTATCAACAGGCTTCGACGTTGAAGGTTCGGATAATAGAATTCAAAAATCTCCCGTAGCTCACTGGGCGGACCTTCAATTCCGCTATATTCTTCCAGGATTACAATTGGATACCCATCATCATCCTGTTCGACATCCGTACCCCTTCTCCCCTTTTCATAAGCCTTGACTGATTCATCAATTTGCTTCTCTCGTTCTTGAACATGACTACGGAGTAACTCAAGCTGACCCTGAACAAATGCGTACCAAGTTTGAGGCTCTAGTCCAGTAACAATGACTTCATCTAGGTTGACCGGGTCGTCGCTGCTCATTTTTCCACATTGCTTCCTTTCGAACGGGGTGAACTGATTAAGGTATTCTCAAAGTCAGGACTTCTGCCAACGACGGCGCTAGGAGAGATGATTTGAACGGTCGGTTTTTTAAGCGTTTGAAATCCGTCTAATGATCCATTCTGTGAGCTCCGTTCCCGCGAGCTTTCGCTTCACACCATCGAGTCGAATATAAGCGTCGTTACCACCTGTATAATAAGGTTGCGTGTTCCTTACTCGCGGGATTACAAGCTCCACAACAAAAAGATCTTCGGTGCCACTCGGATGACTAACCGGGTGAATTTCTAATCGATACAAGGTAGGATCAATGGCGGGTCGAATTGCACCTAGCTTATTTGTCACCGTTCGACGTAAGCGGTCTCGGTCTTGTCCGGCAAGTTGCACGCCAACGACAACCCGATCCGTATCCCGTACTCCCCAAAATATCCGGCCACCTTCGCTGTTTAGGAACGCTACCGCATACTCGTCAGCGGTGTTAGCTATGGCATCGTATGGCTTAATAGAAGTGACCTCCTTGAATTCATATTCGCGCGTTTCTTCTATTTTAAGCTGTTCGCCAAAGACAAAACGCGGCACGGAATGAGAAACTAAATCGTCAAAACCGGTCGCGACCCGTAGGGATGGTATGTGAATCGGCTGAGCCTCCAGCAACTGTTCTTCATCGATTGCGATGTAGTCGCGCTCTCGTTCCAGTCCACACTCCAGTTCAAGCCGTTGGATTGTCGTGTCAATGGCTACCGAATTGTTATCACCGCCCACCCACCGACGCCCGCTCTTCTGGGCAACGGCAAGAGTAGTTCCTGATCCGCAAAATGGATCCAAAACCGTCTCTCCTTCCTGAGAGCCCATTCTAATAATCCGTTCGATAACACTTTCCTGTTTTTGCGTCGGATATCCGAGGGCCTCGATAGACGAGAGCCGTCGCGGCAGATCGTCCCAAATCGTCCCCACGTCGATTCCAGTATGTTCCGAAATGTATTGCTTAAGTCGCGGGAACTTCCCACCACTTGCGGGCATCTCAATTTTTCCTTCTTGAAGAAGTGAGTCCAATCGCTCTCGGGTATACCTCCACGAAACTCCAGGGGAGAGACGGAAGCCTTGCCATTCAAACATCAGTGAGGGACGCGAAACTCGGGAAGTTACACTGGCTAGCCGGTAGGGACCGCGATTATCTGAAGCGCGAAACTGCGTTGCCACTTCTTCCTGGCTTAGTGGGCGAGTTTGCGGATTGAAAATTGAATTTGGCCCAACTGAAAAATGAAACACGGTGTCATGCCCGGCAACTGGTCGGCTTCGCGCAACAGTTACTCGCGGTACTATGACCTCTTGACGAAAGTTGTCCCGACCAAAAATTTGATCGAGCAACAATCGAATACTGCCATTCATTTGCGGCTCGGAATGGACGAAGAGATTACCCGATTCGGTTAGACAGCGCCGAACCTGTTGAAAGACGCCACTCAGCGATAATAGATGAGAACGCATAGACTCGCATCGAGTGCTCATAGCGCTCTCCGATGCTTTTGGGAATAGGGGTGGGTCTATGTATACGAGTCCGACGCTTCCGGATGCGACTCGTTCTACGAGCTTTAGGGCATCACTCAAAACCAAAGCGTTTCGCGAGCCAAAAAGACTAGTAGATGGGACTCTCGCCGAGGACATACGCCTATCCTACAAGCTTGAACTCATCACGACGCGGCTGTCCTTCGCGGATCTTCGCTGTGATATCTGAAAAGTCTCGGCGAGTAAGCATTACGAAGAGACAGCTTCCGCCGCTCCGTGATTCCCAGGCTTGGCCGGCGAGTCTCTTTTCTTCGGCGTCGGTGTAGAGGTGTTCGCCCTTGTACTCGACAACTAGGACTCGTCCGTCAGTGAGCTTGCAAACGAAGTCCGGGTAAAACCAGTCTTTTGAAGTTTGCAGCCGGAATGAACTTGGCTTCCGTGAGAGGTTGCGCACCCAGTACTTCACCTCGGGCAGTCCGTCGATGAACTGAGCGCAGTCGCCTTCCACGTTGTCCGGTAACTCGCCGGGCTTCTGCGTAAAGTAGTGTTTTTGAAATTGAAAGGAACCCTTGTAAAGCCAACTTGGCTCGTACATTGTCGTGCGAAAATCAATTCCGCGCGAAGGATCGACAGTCAACGCGGACTTCGGCAGTAGCAGCGTTTGAAATATTGCTTGTCTCTCCGCTTTGCGATGCTCATCAATTCGCAGTTCTAGGGCGTCGCGCAACCTAAAGCGATCCATCGCCAATACGTTAACGTCTTCAATGCCAAATGCACTCATCAGGCCGCGCACAGCCTGGCTAATAAACTTCCTCGACTCCGTAGATGTGATATCAGGGTGTTCGATCTGATTGTCTAGAAAAATTACCAAGTCATTCAATGTCCAGTCTCCTGGTACGCCATAGTTGAGGACTTGTTGGTGAAGAGTAGTGACAAAATCGGGTGTCTGTTGAAGCACATTTGTCTCCACTTCACCCTTCACGCTGACATCCAGAACTCCTGCCCTGCCCACAGGCCGTTCCAGAGGATCGTAGTTTTCCAGTGACGCATCCTTATCACTGAGCTTCCATTCATGTTCAAGCAAGACCGTACTATCGAACGGCAATACGACTTGGTTTTCTCGCACCGACAGCAAAGGCACGAAGAACTCCATTCTCAATTCAAACGGTGAAGCAGTCCGTGGTTTGCCATCGCCAAACGCTGCGTCGATCTGTCGTACGAGTTCTATCGTCTCGGCAATCCGCTCTTGAACCGCATGAGTTCTTCCCCACCGCTTGACCCGTTCTCCTTCCTCACTTGTAAGAGGGACGAGAATCGTAAGCGCTCCGTCATCATCGAACTGCACCTTGCCAGTTAGCTCAATTGCTTGCGACTGTGCCAGCACGCCGTCAATTTCTGTGGTGGTGTCTAGCTGGATTGTCTGAGGTTGGACGCTAAGAGGAAGTCTCTGCGGAACTGCGAAGATTATGCGCTGCGCTTCCGCCTTGGTAAAGCCATTGCCTTGCAATGCGTCGCGCAGTTCGGCTAGGACCTCGTTGATCGAGTCTGACACGGAGAAGACATATGCACAGTTAAGTCGTGAATCTTGCTTAAAGCTTGCCTTCGGAAGGCGCAAGATGCGGCCAACTATCTGCTCGATTGCCGTTGCAGAGCGGGTTTCCTTTAGGCTGCACAAGGCATATGCAAAAGGGCAATCCCATCCTTCACGCAGTTTCTCTACGGTAATGATAAATCTCACCGGACAATCTGGCGCACTGATGTCCTCAACATTCTTCAATTGATCCAGCTTGCCCGTTGAAATCTTGATTTCCTCCCGCCCAATGTTGAATTCTTGAACCATGCGATCGCGCAAAGGCTCACAAGCGTCCACGCGCTCGGCCTGAATTAGCAAGATTGGTCTCAAATATTCGCCGGTTACTTGCCTTTCGCTTATCGCAGCCCTTTCGAGATCACTTCGCATCGCAATGGCATCACTCAACAATTGATCCTTTTGTCCGATTGCCTGAGTTACCACGCGCAACGGAAGCTTGATCATCTGCGCGGCTTTTAACTCTGCAGCGGAAACGCGATGCAGAACATTCGACCGATTTTCTCTCGTTGCAGGTGTCGCCGTGAACTCAATAATGCAAGCCGGAGAGACACTGGCGAGAGTGGCGAACGAGAGATCGGTGCGCGCGTTGTGAGCTTCATCCACGATAACAACTGGACGGCGCAACCTTAATGCGTTTGCCAGTGAAAAGATCGGGCTGCCATCAGTACGCTTATCTAGTTCTGAAAATCGATCCATCGGAATATCGGCAAAGTGTTCCTGAAGGGACCCATTCTCCGAATAGACTCTCCTTCCGGTTTTGTCTTCGACACGAAAGCTTTGAATTGTTGAAACAATGACTACGGTCTGACCGTCAACGGCAGCGCGCGACAAATGAAGAGCTTCTTCAATCGTCAAAACCTCGACGGTCCCGCATTCCAACTCCAGGGCTCGCCGGTAAGGATGTCGCGGATTACGCAGAGCATCGGCGGTCTGGTCCAGAATCGTATTGCTTGGCACAAGCCAAAGGACTACCGACCGATCGGCGCGAAGTAATTCTTTCATTGCTATGCCAGCCGCGTGGCACGCCAGTAAGGTCTTTCCGCCGCCCGTTGGAACACGTAAGCATACGTAAGGCAGTTCCGCTAGGCCTGCCGCGTCGACGTGCCCATATGGAACCGATGTCTCATTGTCTTCGTCGGTGGTGACTTCACGGAAAGAAGCTTCGCAGTTTCCAGTCTGGGAGCAGAGCTTAAGAAACCTGCGCAACGAATCCAAGACGCGATTTTGGTAGTCCTTGAGTTCGATCATGCGATCCTTATTTCGTATGGAGTCTGCCGAAACGTGACTCTTTCAGCCTGTAGTCTCTCTTTGCCAAGTAAACACCCCGACGCATAGACGATCTTTGGTCCATCAAACTCTGGCAGACTTGCCAGTACAGAACGAGTAAGAATGTTGCCACCGTTCGCTCGTTTGTCTTCAAGGACACCGTTGAAAAGCAGATAGACCGCTACGCGTCCGCACACGCCGAGCAACGGCGACTTGCTCACACGGCCGCGCGGCAAAGGTTCACCAGTTTCCGTGAAATACACATGTCGCGCCAGATCTGAATAGGAGACAGTGTGGCGAATATGGCCTTCGGCGTCGAATAGCGGTTCACCTAGCTCGCAATATCGAAATCCCCCGCCCAACCCCTCAATCTGTTCACCTTTCGTATTCGTATAGCCTTGCGATACGCGGCCGACTCGCTCAGCAGTAACCTCGCGAGCAATCCCCGGCTCCATCTCCACCATGATAAAGCGGCGCGGCTCTTTGTCACCCTCAATTCGATTCAGCTTCAATACAGCATGGCCGGTTGTGCCGGAGCCACCGAAGGAGTCAAGAACGAGATCGCCGGGATTCGTCGCTATTCGGATAATGCGTTCTATGAGCTGGGTTGGCTTTGGCGTAATAAATAGGTCTTGCGAAGCACCTGCCGCCATAACCTGACTTAACTCTTGTTTTGAGTGGCGAGTGCTACCGACATCTTTCCAGGGCCATAAAGTCTGTGGGACAACGCCCGCTTGAACTTCTGACAGAAAGCGTTTGGTGCCAGGCCGGTTTGTTCCAGATTTTCCCCACCAAATTCGACCGTCCCGATCCAACTCATCGAACTTTTCTCTGCTCACGCGCCAATAGCTGCCGGCTGGAGGACCGTCGATCACTCTGCCGGTCGGCGTTGTGATCGGGTATCGACCAGCAGCATAAAAATTTCGGGCAGCGAGATCGCTAAGGAGCCATGGTCCGCGTGGATCATTGTCGCGATTCTTGTACCGTGCTTTCATTTCGTCGGTACGTGGCAACTTGTTGGGACGCCAGATTCCAGCATTTTTCGCGTAAATCAGAATGTAGTCGTGATCTTCACTCAAGTGAATAGCCGTGTTCTTCGGACTGTCCATTTTTTGCCAAATCACCGTTGCAACGAAGTTTTGCTCACCAAAGAGTTCATCCATTACATAGCGCAACGATTGAACCTCGTTGTCATCAATGCTGATGAAGATCGCTCCATCCTGTCGCAGGAAGCGGTGCAGTAGGGCTAAGCGCGGATACATCATGCAAAGCCATTTGTCATGACGTGAGAGATCCTCAGCATCCTTACCCACTGCTTTGCCAAGCCACTCCCGAATCAGAGCGCTGTTAACGTTGTCGTTGTAAACCCAGCCTTCGTTTCCGGTGTTGTAAGGAGGATCGATATAGATGCATTTGACTTGACCCGCGTAATAGGGCAACAGCGCTTTGAGGGCAATGAGGTTATCCCCTTCAACGATCAGATTGCCACTGCCAGGATCACCAACAGACTTTTCGCGAACATCTCGCAACAGGCGAAACGGTACGGTGTGGTGGTGATTCCTTACCGCCTCTTTCCCGATCCAGTTTAGTGTCGGCATTATGTTTGTTAAGTGGAATTCTCGGGCGCCTTGAGCCGTTGAGCAATGACAGACCGCACTCCCGGTCTGGCCGCAGAGCCTCCCTACCGCTAAAGGGCTTCAATACAGGAGCGAAGTATTTTGCAAACTGTAGTGCTTCAGAGAACTCTCTTGATATGGTTTAGATTCCGCTGGACGTCGAGAAGTAAGACCAGCATACCTATTTTGAAAGACCGGAATATGCCCACGGGAATTATCGCCTCCCCGAAAGCAGTTCGTCCACAACCTCGGAACCGCCTGAGCTGTAATTTTTCTCCAGTATAAGCCGTTGTCTCGTTGTCGCTAAAACAGCTTGAATCCCGACGGCCGGAGCGTCTCTTGCGCAGCAGTCGTTCATTTCTTTTGTAACTTTCTTCGCTGTGTTAGCGCTAAGTTCCAGCACTCGCAAAGCCCTTCCACAGAGAACCCGCTTGTCTCCGAGCGAACACCGTCGACAACTGCTAGACATCGACTGGCTCAAATGATTTGCGAGATTTGAACACTAGCACAATGGTTGTAATTCTGTTCGGTTAGATCTTTTTTGCTTTCCACCCGAGAATCGCGGCTTTCGGTTGAGAAAAGATCCACCGGCGGATAGTATCACCAGGCAACAAGAGCAGTATTCAGCCAAAGCAGTATGACTTTGACAGGAACCCGTGGTGGCTACTAATAACTGTGAACTGGCTCCACAAGCGGTTTCGTAATCGAGTAAGATCGCGACTCTATTCGCATGTCTGATGATGGTCGAGGTTGGCAGTGCCCCGCCACCTCGTATCGATCCTCAAAGGGTGGCATGCCGATCACGGTGCAACATACGTCGATAAAGAGGAAGTTCGGAAAGTTGGAACCTAATTCTGCATTCCGCGAATGTTGATGCTGAGCTCGATGTAAAAAGATTACTAGTTTTATGCGGGAGACCACTTCAATTGGATTGAGAACCTATGATTAAGGTCGTTTCCAAAATCAAAGATAAGAGAATAAACGCTCAAAACGTCCTAGTGGAAATCTCTGTAGGTGAGTATATCGACATTGCCCGAGAGATCATTCGAAAGAATGAATTTCAGCGAAAACGAGTAAAGGGCTCGCAAACGGTGTACTCGCTTCTCAAGCGAGACATGCGCGATGGATGTACCATCCCCCCTATTGTTGTTGCTGTAAGGAGCGAGGAGATGGCGAATTTCATTAATTCGGACGCGCTTACGGACGAACAGATAGTCGGACTTTTTCAAGCACATAAGCTTATCATCCTGGATGGTCTTCAACGAACATATACACTTCTCGACTTAGTCAGCGAATTGAGAGCCGCAGGTGAAGAGAAGGTTTTGGACCGAGTCATGTCCAACCTTCTTCGAGTAGAAATCTTTCTTGGGCTAAATAAAATCGGGATTCTCTATAGGATGCTAACTCTTAATACCGGGCAGACACCCATGTCCGTGCGGCATCAAATCGAAATTCTCTACTCCGATTATCACGATCAAGAATTCGATGGCATAAAGATTTTTCGGGAAATAGACAGTAAGAATCCCCTCGAGATAGGCGAATACAAATTCAATGAAGTAATTGAGGGATTTAACGCTTATTTAGACAGGGATGCTTTGCCTCTTACAAGATCAGACATATTGGAGAACATTAAGAATCTCGAGAGTCTCGCGCAAGAAGATAGTCCAGACTTATTCAAGGATTATCTGTCGAGTTATAACAGGTTCGTTTTGAAGTTAGACAACATGGTGCCAAATTGGGAGGCCACTGTGGAAGATGTCACAGAAGATGCCTCCAATACCGAAAAGGGAAACAAATTATTTGGAAAGAACGTCCTGCAGATTTTCTCACGTCCACAAGTCCTTTCGGGCTATGGAGCAGCCATAGGAAAGTTGAAGGAGTTGGACAAAATCTCCAATTTCCAAGAAGTAAAAGCTCTGATTGATCAACTCACCTTCCAGGGAGACCCAAGCGAAGCACTTAACGATATTCTGAGGAAGCTCTTAATCATCCAACTAAACGCAAAGAAAATTGGGAGCGAACAGCGATATTTCTTCACCTATTTCTTTAGGGAACTATTCAACAACGATAGCGATTCCTTTTTGAAAATCGATGAGGCTGTCGAAAGCGGCTTTAATAAATATAAGTCGTTAGTTTAAAGTGATGGCTTCTCTAGTTCGACCGGACAATTCCAGAATTGAACTCCCTCGCATCTCGTTTGAGCAGGAAACGAATACCTTTGTTCTATCTGATGAAAAAGATGATTTGCAATATCCGTTTCGCTATGCGCTTACAGTAGAACCTGACGATGACACCTATCGAATCTTTACGCTCTATCGAAAAGATGTACGTAATGAAGATATCTACCAAGTCGTCGACCGGGACATTGATCAACGAATTGGATGGATTTTTCCGGTCGCCGCACTGACTAGCACAGAGCATAGCCATTCATCGAACCAGCATTTTTTGAAGGTTGCTTTTAAAGCTTTCGAACTCCTTTTGAAAGAAATTGAAATCCCTGAAACCGAAGAGTCCGAGGATTACTATAATACGCTGGAGTTTTTACATCCGGACACCGTTATCCTTTGTCTATCCAACACAGTAATTGAAGCCCATTTGCCGGAATTTGCTATTGAGAAATTCTATCCCAACCTATACCGATTTGGATTCACGGTAAAACCAACCAGTTCTCCTTCGGAATACTGCAGCGAGATTGTCACAACCGTAGGCCTTCGAGAAACATGCAAGAGCCTTGTAAGCGAACCCTTTCTTGTCGAACTGTTTCGTGATCTGATTTATGAGTTGCACCCTCTAATTCGCTTCCACGTTTTGTATCAGGTGGTTGAAATCTGTCTTGACAAGATTCTTTTGAAAGAACTTGAATCTTTGGTCCAAGGCGTTAAAGAGAAAAACATTTACGGAAGGGAGATCCGAACCAAGTTCGAGAATTTCGAGGCTGAAAAGAAACGGATTAACAAGCTCTTTAATGAATATTATCAGCACCAAAACGACGCCATCAAAGCCGATCTCGAATCAGCCAGCCGATCATTTCTCGCTTCAATTGGTCGGAAGATAGAAGATAATCTTGGATTGGCCGATATTTTTTATCTCGTTAGAAACGCCATCGTTCATGACTACCGAAACACTGGCGCTGGCAGGGAACACTTATTGGCGATTAACGAAATTTTGCCCCATTTCCTCTGCGATTTAATAGTCCACTACAATGAGGAGACTCCAACCCGGGACGACTCCGTCGCGGTCCAAGAGCCAATAGGACAAGCAATTGTAGAAGCAGCGCCTCCTGTAGCAGCGCCTGTGGAAGATTTGCATGTAGAAGAGGGGCTTGCAGAAGCGGTTACAGAAGGGGCAACTGTGGACGATGGAAGCGGCGCACCAGAGTAGTCGATTCCAATGTAGCGTTGAATTGCGGCATTGCTAAGCGTCGTTGAGGAACAGACACTGTCAGTTATCCTAGGCTCTTAGCGAAGCCAAGTAGTTCTTGACCTCTTCTGTGGTTATGCGGACGCCACGGCCCTGAAGAATGTCACCGATTCGTCACTCGACTTCATGCAAATCGATAAAAATCGATGACAAAAGACTGCTAAAAGAAATTGCGTCTGTGATGGCTGCAACCTCTTGAAGAATTATTAGGTTATGTCACTGCATGTCAGTGAGTGGCAGAGAATGCAGTGGACCATAAACCCATTCGCAATACGGAGGTCAGGTTCGATACTCCTCTGCTCCACCCGTAACCCGCATCAGTACGACAACCTAATGACGCTTGCTCAACTTGGCGATTTCTTCGCCAAGGCTTTGCCAATAAGGATTGGAGCGCCTCGTGGGATGGAATCTATTGAGCGTGTTGTTCTTGTTCATCGTTTGCGCGAAGTTGTTGCTCAAGTGGGTTTCACACGCTTCGAATCTGTGGGAGTGGACATTCAAGGAGAACTTACGTTATTTCGAGGGGCTTAAAGAATCGAAACAACTTGTTCGTTGTCCGTTGGAGTAGTTTCCAGGCGCTAACAATGGCTAAGCAAAACCGGAAAAGTGGTGCTGCGGCTGATAAGTGGGGCAGAGAAACTGCACGTTATATCGCATCCCAAATAGGCGCGAAGATGAAAAAACCTGGTAGCAACGAAGCTACCTTTCGCGGTAAGAAAGTTGTTATCAAATGCGCAGCCCCCGCGACCGACCGCGTTGGTGTTACTTCCAAGATGCTCTCAACCCTTGATTTCGTCATTGCGGCATTCAGCGCTGACGATGGATCGTTTGAGCTATGGATGTTGCCTGCACGTGTTATCCCGTCACACGCGCCATTACGCTCCCGACGAAAAACGAGTGCCGCACAGCGGATGATTAGAAAAACTTTGTTCCTGAACCAAGGGCAGCCTTTGGGCAGCTTGAAGATACCTTCACTTTCGCGAAGTTCGTCTGCTCGCTCTTACCTAACATATTGGAAACCACGCAACATTGATTGGCAAAACCCGGGCGGTATTGTGCTCGATCATTCTGCGGGCGATCAATTGCGTAGGGTCATGCCCTCGGATCGGCTTTACATAATTAGTTACCGCAATGGAGTCTATTACCTCCTCGGTCGGATAGTGGCCGCGCAGATTACGAATCAAACTAAAGCTGCAAGACTCCTGGGACGCAGACCAAAGGACCTGTGGGAATCAGACTACCACGTAGTAGGGGCAGAACCCGTGATGAGAGCTGTCGCAATACCCTTTACAGAGATTCTGGAGAATCTAGAGTTGAATTCACAACACAAAATCGGAACTTTAAACGGGCCAAATTCCGTTCAGAGTTTTAGGGTCATCCGCGAGATTACTGCCTCCTCATCAGTCGTACTTGATGCTCTGCTTGTTGATGCGGAACTTGGATCACGCCTATCAAGCGACTTGGATATTCATCTCGAGCAGCATCTGGCGCTAGAAGGCTCAATTGCTTTGCGGAATCATCTCGAACGCGAGCGAGATCCGGCCATCGTAAAACTCAAGAAGCAATCTGCTGAGACGCTTCAATGTGAGGCGTGTGGCTTCTCATTTAAGGAGAGCTACGGCGAGCTGGCCGCAGGTTATTGTGAAGTTCACCATCTCTTACCGTTGGCTACACTTGTTACAGCTCGAAAAACACGCCTAGAAGATTTGGCAATCCTATGCGCGAATTGCCATCGCGTGGCCCACCTTCGCATCCCACCGTTCGAAATAAGTGAAATCAGATCCATGCTAGGAACTGTCGCTGGTAGATAGGTGCGCGGATTCTTACGAGGTCCTCTCGTGGCTGACGTTAGTTTTGTTTACATGAGCGTACCCCTTATCGAATTGTCGACCGTACATTCCAAACGAAAGCTAAAAGACCCTAAGATTGCCAAAAGAATACGCGCGCGCGTGAGTAATGCGCAAACTTTGCGCGGTTCTCGTCTATGGTTCCGGGATGAACAGTGTGACCCAAGGCGCGGAAAACATGGAGCATTCCGCTTCGTGAACAGTGTGGAACGAAACAGCTATCACTAATCGGCATCTCACTTGCCGTTAACCAGAGCCAATCAGGGATGCAACGATTGCGGACGTACCGGCTACTGCAGAAAGAAGTCTGGTTTTTCTCGGCGGCGGCAACGGCCCCGACCAGCGCCGGACCGCGAATGCCGCCCTTCGAGACTCTATACACTTCAGTCATCGGTTGATCTCGGATCTAAAGCCCTCGCTACGGCGATACTAGTCTGAACCTGCTTCGAATCAAAAATATATATACAACTTCCTATCCTGAGTTTTGACCAAATAGACTAGATGAAAAATCAGGCTCTGCCTGCAAGTTACCAACAGAAAGCTCGCCGGTTTGCACCTAGACAAGTTCGTATGACAATCTTGGCTAATGAGTGCGAAACCGACTGCGTATCAAATCTTAGAAGCTTGGATAAGAACATGGGAAGAGCTTCTGAAGAAGCCGACCAATCTGCTCCTGAACCGGTCATTCTCCAACATCATTCAACCCACTCTCGTCGAAACTAAGGGAGCTTTTACAAAGTCGAAGTTTATCGAACGAAGTGCCACGGGTTGGGGCCGGGCTCTTCTTGAGCTACTCGACCGACAATTTCGCGACAACAATATCGAAATTGACTTCTTTCGATTGGAATTTTCGCATGCAGTACAGCTCCTTGAGCAGCTTCTAAAGCAGGGAAAATTCGACGTGCCAGCGATCTATCCTGTCCTGGAAAAACTTCGCTCCGGGCCCTCAGTCGCCGCAGTTTTTGCTGAGTTGGGAAAAGAACTGACGATAAGCAATGTAAATTTCGATCGCTTTGTGGCTGGTTCCACCTTAATACTGCGCAGCGGTCTGATGAACCATTCAGTGTCAACACTCAAAGAGAAACTCCAGGTATCGTTATCTCGCCATGGAACGCATGTCGCTGTCCGAAATCTTCTAGCAACGATTGTTGGGGACGATAATTTGGTCTGCGGGGTTTCAACTGCTTGGCAATCCTTCATAGATGAATGCCTTTCTTTCGATTTGGCGTCCCTTAAATTTGATCCCGATGGAGGGTTAACGAAAATATTCCCGTTATATTCTTGGGACATCAAAGCACGCTATCTTTTGGAAAAGGCTCGGGAATGCGTCGCGAAAGTTTTAAAAGCCGAGAAGAGAACTGTGAAGACGGACGAAGATCGCGTTCGAACTTGTGTCACGCAAGAACTGAGTCTCGTTTTACGGCGCGAATACTCCATAAGGTATTTATGTCAATTGCTTGAAATGCCCATTGGCGGCGCACGTCGGGAAAGCCAGCACCTAAATATGATTGGACAGATGTTCGGAAACATATTGCTCAGTAACGGCTTTGAGCAAAAGCAATTCCGCCACTCGCCGGATCATCGGCCCAATCCAGTCGATGCATGTTGTTATGATGCGTTTGTAAAGACTATTAAGCATATTGCCGGCTACAGATTCACATCGATAAGTAAGGACGAAACAGAACTGCCGCAGATTGACTCGAACCTGATGGCAATTCTCATAGAGCAACTCTGGAACGAGGAGAGCTTTCAAGCAATGGATTGGGATAACTCTCCGGACGCCGAAATTGAAGATGTTTGCGCTCGGTGGGTTTCAAGTATTGAGGTGCAGAAACAATTCTCAAAAACACTTACACCCCTAAATGATGCATTAACCATTAAGTTTCGACAACTTTTAAGTGACTCACAGTTCGTTTCGTTAAGATCTTGGATTGAGGAAACTAACCTTTGGCAGTTGTGGCATGAAAATCTATCTAAGTTAGCGTCCTGGGATCGAGGAATATTCCACTACATCCCGTGGGAATCATTTGATGAGTCAAAGGTCCAGGAACTATTCGCTCGGGTCGCTGGTGATTTTAATGGTTCCTCTGATAACTGGGCCGTTATTTTATCAATACACAATTTGAAGCCACCGGAAAACCCTAAGCGGATCGCTGGGATTACGTTTTACGATCCAATGCGCTGGGACTACGGAGAAAAGGTATCGTCTGCAGCGGAAGATGCGAATGCACGAACCTCTGCAAAGGTTGACGTAGTCGCCTCCACTTTCTTGGAAGCAAAACGAATCGCCGCCTCACAGTTGCGGGACCTATTGAACTGCATGGCTCTTTCGCTATCGGTAAGCGAGATGCGGGGCGGATTCAAACCTGTAATCGATTCAGAGATTTTCGCCCACAGAATCAAAACCGGGGGCTGGTCTGTTGATCGGCCTTTAGTAAGAACTGATCGGCCGATAACGCAATCTTTTGTCAATTTCGAAGAATTTGGCCCAATGTTTGATTTTCTGATTCACGCCTCCCGATCAGCCAGCGCAACATTGCTTCAAGAGAAGTTATTGAAGTCGCTGCACTGGTATTCGAAAGCAAAATGGGAGGAGGACCCCGCTCAGAGTTTGCTGTTCTATTGGATCGCGCTTGAACATGTCTTTGACGAAGGCAACGACGAGAGATTGCTCAATTTGATAGCGTCTCTTCACATTAACTGGCGGGATGTACTGTCGTACGGCTGGTATTTTCTAGGGCAGCACCAAGAAGAAGTCATTAAGCAACTTCAGGCTGACAACGAAATGGTTGATCTTTTGGCGGTCCACGACGACTTGAGGGATTGGAATAAAGACTACCGAGTTCTTCTCAGCTACCAAAATGTCCAAGGCCTTCTAGACCTTATAACTCCGGAAAAGAAACAATTGAAGGATTATATACATGGTTACGCAGAATATCTTAATCGGTTCGTCAAAGAAAAAGATCCTATCCTTCGTGAAATGGAGTCCATGCGTGACGAGTATAGATTTAGATTACTCGTCATAAAACAGATACGGAATGATATTGTTCATCGCGCGATAGCTTCCGAAAGTAACGTCAGTTTATATACGGATGAGCTTGAGAATATCTTTGAGGATGCCATCGTCAAACTGACAAACGATGCCATCAGACAAGTTCCCCAATGTTCTTCAATCAAGGATTTGATCGCTCAATACGAGGAAATCTGGATCTCGTGAGTAACTGTTGGGCGGAATTTGACTGTAATTGTATCGGGTTTGGGTGTGACGAAGTTTATGCGGTGGAAGGTTGTCCCGAAGGAGGGTACCCCTTGCGCTTCGGATGCTAACAAGCCCCTACGTTGGAGACAAAGTACGCGCGCGCGTGAATAATGTGCAAAGTTTGCGCAGTACGCGCCGTTGGCAACCCTGTTTCCTCAGAGTCGCAATAAATCACATTATGGGAATTGTAAACAAGGGGGATTCGACTTGGTATTCTCACGCGTTACAGCTAAGCAGATTGGCAGGGGGCAGAACCAATGTTTCGACTATTTCGCCACAATGCGCGCAACGCGTGTCGAAGTAGAGGAGTTCGCTCTTCCGGATTTCCTCAATCTTCATGCCGACCAGATGACAAAATGGGCAACGACTACCAAGCAGGTTGGCGAGACTGCGATCGGTCCCAAGAATCGCGATGATCGCCGGCTTGTGTTCCCGCAGATAGGACACGAGATCTTCGGTGATGGAATCCTTCGTCGCTTCAAAACGCAAACGATCAGTCCCGATCACTTGCAACGCAATGTTCCGAAGGTAAAGCTCGTTTAAGAGTGTTACCGCGTTCATATCTCACCGACGACAAGCAATTCAACAGTTTCCGGAGTATCCAAAGCGTGACACCGTGACAAACCAATGTTTTCTGTACTTTCGTGGGGTTTCGTTCCGCGACAAACATTCAAATTGTCACGCGTTGGAGTATCGTTTTGCTCAGTATTTACCGGGCTGGTCACGCTGTCACGGCTTGAATGCTCCTGAGGGAATACATAACGCTCAAAAGCGTCTACAAAATCTGTAACTTCATATCCTTTCGCACGATCTGTACCGATACGAAGGTCTTTTGAACGCACTTCAAAGTAGCGCAATCGGCGAGCAAGCCACGTCTCCGTAATCGATCTGCCGCGATGCGCTTCGAGCCAGGGACGATCAGTCATCGCACACAGCCCTGTCACTAAGTCTCTCGAGAAGATTCTATGGGACGGTAAATCCTGGAAGACTTTCTGAATGTCGGTCAGAAGCATTACCCCAATGCCTTGCGCATCCACATCATCCTTGGAACTCAACCGTGCAAAAGCGGAAGCAGCGCGCGATGGCCAGTCGCCACCGGCTATTTCGGCAACGGCGAACAAAGGTCGCCAGTTATCCGCCAGCCGGTTAAATAGACCAGCCGGCAGCTCCGGGTCGGCTGTTTGGAGTAAGGTCCGGTTATCAGCGCAGAAACGAGACAACTTGCGGCAAAGCTCTTGTTCCGTTTGAGTGCGGCGGGAATCAAATCGTTTGCGCACTTCACCGGGCTTGGCGCGGGCGAGGCGAATTACGATTGAACGGTCGTAAAGTGTGCCCGGAAGTGAGCCGATTCCGCAAAGCACTGCCGGCGAGAATACTCGAAAGGCCCGAATCTCATTTCCTTCTCCTTCGCAGCGCAACGCTTGGCCAGTTCGACCGTGACCAGCATTTAACAGGCCGCGCAGTTCTTCGTTATCCCTCAACCACGCGTCACATTCATCTGCCAGCAGCGTAGGCTTGTGCGATTCGACAACACGAAACAAAACAGCCGCAGTTAGATTCTCCGTGGGCAACGGACGCGGCACAAACACCGCGAGAACATCCCGCAGGGTGGTCTTCCCGCACTGCTTGTCTGGCGATGAGATGTTAAGACGGGGTGAGCAAATAAAGCCATCGAATACGTGGGCATGAGCGCACCAAAGCGCTAACGCGTCCGCTGCTCCGTCCGGAAGCACAATGTAGTCTGAGAATACTTCAGAGATCTGCTTCAATATCTCAGCACCATTTAGGGATTCGGGCCACGGTTCGATTTCGTCTAACTCCAGAGCGTGACCTTGTAGTCCCCCGTGGACCGGTTGAATCCGGGAACGCTCACTTTGAACGAGTTTATCGAGAACGGCCGTCCTGCAGCCGAGGGTCTTTGCCGCAGTCTCTCGTTCACGTTCATAATCGAGCACAGGCAGGGAGGCGAGCCGCTCCAAGACTGTTTCATCGGATTCTGCTTGTGGGGTTTCAGCTTGCGAGTCCTCGTGTTCATGAATTGGTGTGCTTACGGCAAGGCTCTTCAAAGCTTCTGCGGTCCCGCCAGTGTCAAGCCAGTTCGAGACGTCGCCCTTCTCGGGCAGGTTTGGCAGCGAGAGGATCCTTACACTGGCCGCCTCACTGGCCAGTGAGTTGGCAATATCTTGCGCGTGCCGACTTCCGGGTTTGTCACTGTCAGGGAGAACACACACGTGAAGATCCCGCAAACCCTGCACGTACTCGCTTCGCCACTTACCAGCACCGCCCGGATTGGTTGTTCCCACGAGTCCAAGAGCCACCAGTCTTTCTGCATCTTTTTCGCCTTCGACAATAAAGACCATTTCTGATGTGTCGGCCTTCAGAAGATCTGGAAGGCGATACAGCACACGCCTCGTGTTATTCAGGTTGTAGAGCCAGCCTCCTTTTCCGTCAGGCCTTCTTTGGCAGAATTGTTTTGGTTCGTAACGAAGAACCTGAAACAACAACTTTCCATTTTCATCGGTGTAGTCATAGGTCGCAACAAGCCGGCGCGACCTGCTCGTTGTTTGTCGGAAACTCGAGTTGTGGGAATCCTTCTTAGGGCCAAGTTCTCCTAGCCCAATGCCGAGGACGCCACACACGCGCTCGGACGAGCAATCGGCAAAACAATGAAACAGGACGCGGCCATCCTCACCTTCCTTGATACTCAAGCTAGGGTTGTGATCATCATGGGCCGGGCATAATGCCATCCAGCCTTTCTCAACGCGTCTGACGCCTTTGAGACGAAGGAGAAGATCTTCAACATTTCTGAAAGTCCGTTGCTTCATTTGGTGCCCTTAGACTGATCCTCAACTTGGACTGATCCCCAATCTTGAGGACGCCATCGCCAATCGGCATTGATGGCTCTCCGTCGCGTCACAATGGCAAAAGCTAAAGAACCCTAAGATTCGACAGAAGGCGCCGCGCATAAATAAGCCTTCGGCCGGCAATGACTGTGGTCGACGATGCATCAACTTTCCTGCCTTCGACCACAGTGGCTGCGGCCCGCGATCCACCTTGCTCGAATCCACTGTCTTGTGGCCTCTGCGTCAAGCGACACTGCCGCTCACCCATTTCTCTTCAGGTTGGCTCGATCGCTTTGCGGGTCGACATTGCCGCCTCCGGCTTTCCAGTCCCTAAGCGATTCGGGGTCAAATCTCAGTTGTCTGGCGCCGAGTTTCAGATGAGGAATCAGACCCCGACGGGTAAGCTCGTAAACACGCGACAGCGGAATCTGCCATTCAGCGGCAATCTCTTTTGCTGTTAATAACATTCACATCACCTCCGGCACACATAAGAGCACGGAGCGGTATAGTTTAAATTTGCATTGGAGCAGAAAGTTTTTCGGGGTAATGCAAACGCGTGAGGTGATGCGGACTATCGGCCCAAATCATGAAGAATACGGGGTGTTCTATTTTTCCGGCCGTACCTCCTTCCTGGTTTGGCATCTGATCGTTTCTGAAGACCTATTAAAGAGAGCGCCTCGTCGACCGCGCGCGACACAGTACTCGGATGTATGCCGCCCCCCTCTGCCCGAATACTAGACCCGATCTGAAGCAAACCTTCCCCACCAACCTGATACTTGACCGCCCACTCGATATGTTCTTGCAACTTGGGTTTGTCATCTACCTCGATTAATCTGTGCTGTGATTCTGCGGCTTTCCGTTTCAACCGCATACCTGCGATATAACTTCTTAATGCGACATCGAATTTAGTCAAAAGTCCGTGACGCCATGCTAACGCTCTACCAAGCTCCGACGACGTGATTTCAGTCGACGCGCTGTCATCGGCGAGAGGTCCGATTTTTTCAAGCTCCTTCTCGGAAAGCCAAACAGAAAACTTCAGTCTCGTCCGAAGTCGCCAGTGGGTTTCTTTTTCTTTCAAGTAATTCCAAGCCGCTGCGTTAAAAATTGCGCCTTGCCATCGAAACTCAAAAGGTTTCAGGTCGCCACCGAGAATGCCCAGCGCATCACCGAATCGTGAGTACTGAACCTCCCAGATTCTCGAAGATGTTGCGCCTCGCCACCCCTTTTGTTCTAACTGCGACTTCGTACCTGGCGAGAGGAAAGCCCACTTCAACGTCTCATCAGCGATCCAATGACGCAACACACTCAGCGCGTGGTCTCGACACCAGCCGGCGTCTAAGTTCCAATGAACAGACCAATCGTTAATAGTCTTGCTGACGCTGCGCAGTTGTTTAGAACCTTTCAATGAATCCCAGTCCGGAAAAGCAGCTTCTAGTTCATCTAAGTTGATTTTTGTAAAGGTAGCGAAGGTTAAAGCCAGTATTCTTGCGTCCCCGAGACTAGAATCATCACTCGCCTCCACCTTACGAACAGCTTCAACAACCAACCGCGCTAAGACTGTTGAACCAGAAGCATCGAGCGCGTCCTGCCCTAAGAGCTCACGCCTGAATCGGTGGGCGACCACGCGAGTAAATTCTATAAACGCCTTGGTCCAAAGATCTGTGACTACCTCAGGCCGAAGATCTAGGACCGAGTAAAGGAAAACTGCTCGGGCTTCGAGAGCAGAGTTCGACCGTTCACTTGTTTTCTTTTCTAAGACGTCCCGGCGGATTTTCCAGGTCATTTGCAACTACACTTACGGGTGAGTGAACAGCGGTAAAAATGTGCGCCAATTGTGTGCCAACTCTTCCAAACTGCGCTAAACTCTACCACACACAAATAGGGAGCGTGAGGGATAAAGTCAAACGTGTCAGCACTATCCAGAAATGAGGCGAACGGAACAAAACAACCAGTTTAAGACTCTGGATCTGGCTATCGGGGTTCGAGTCCCTGCCTCCCAGCCACAAAACCCATCCTTTCAGTCGTAAATGGGCCGTTTGGCCCTCTAACTCGAACCAATATTTGCCATCCGCAAGTTATTGGTTCCAATTCGTTGAAAAGTACAAACTACCTTACATCTCTTCGTAAATTGTTACCCACCATCTTCAGAAAACTTCTCGGCAACTTGGTCCAAAAGCGCCCGGCAATACATTGACAGGTAGGCTGGGGAAGAATAAGCTACGCCCGCTTTTTGTCGAATCGCAATCCTCGCTGGCTCACACCTGCACCGGCTTAGCCCTTCTCATGCGCCGTTCATTACTCATTGAGGAGGGCCATATGAATTCTCACCTCCAAAGGAGACTCTCATGAAACCTTACAAAAATCTTAGTTTGGCACGTGCAATCGGATTTGTGACCCTGCTATTCCTTTTCAACCTGTATGGTGGGCGAGCGAACGCAACTGATCTGACACTAACGACTGGCGGAAGAGTCACGATTGAGCTTGTTTCTTCTGGTGCGGCCTTCAGTAACACAATGTCCATTATTTCCCCTACGGGTATCGTGAACGCTGAGAGCGGATGTAAATTCGAAGCCTCGCCGCAACTTACAGGCTTGAAAATTCTCAGCGAGAAACGGTCCCAACACGGGTGCCGAGTTACAGTTGACGCCAATTCTGCGATTCCGGGTGTGCAGCCATTTCTTGCGGGCACCACGCTTAGGTTCAACTTATGTTCACAAGAAAACACTGATCCAAATTGTGAACATGTCTGGTCGAGCGATGCCCCTTCAAACTCTGACGGCTTCGATCACCTTAGGACCACAGCAATTCATCCCGCGGAGTTTCCCGGGCGAATCTTTCAATTAAATTGGGAGGATCTCACCGACGGCGGTGATAAGGACTTCGATGATCTCATCGCCATATTACGAGTTGACGGAGACAGTGATGGTGACAGTCTCTGGGATGATTGGGAACAGTTTGGGATCGACGCGAATGGTGACGGCTTAGTTGATCTTGCTTTAGGGTCAAATCCAAAACATAAGGATATCTTTGTGGAAGTAGATTTTATGGATTGCCGTCTGCCGGGTAGTGATTGTGCGCCTGGAGACATACATAACCATCAACCCAAGGCAGCGGCAATCACCGCCGTCGTTACGGCGTTTGCCAATGCGCCGGTCCTTAACCCTGACGGCAGTACGGGCATTGCCCTTCATGTCGATATAAGTAATGCGATTACACATAAAGACATTTTGTATATCCCGCGTCTTTGCCGTGAAGGTGGACCAGACGCAGGCAACTTTGACGTAGTGAAAGCCGATCCCGCTAATTTCGGTCCGAACAACCCGAGACGCTTCGCTTACCACTATTCTTTGTGGGCGCACAAACAACCTGACGGCAGCAGTGGCTGTGGAGAAGTTCCCGGAAACGACCTCCAGGTTTCACTGGGAGGATGGAATCTTGGAATGGGCGATATTGATGGTGACGGTCTCCCCGATGCTCAGGTGGGTGACATACCGCAGCAAGCGGTTACGTTTATGCATGAACTTGGACACAACTTGAATCTTAACCATGGCGGCGCGCGCGCAGATGTATTAAACCGTAAACCAAACTATCTCAGTATCATGAACTACTGGTTCTATGAAGGTATTCCGCCAGATCGAGACGGCAGTGGGCCATTAAGGGGGCGCATTGATTACTCAAGGTCAGCACTTGCGACGCTTGACGAAACAAACCTCAATGAGCGCGTGGGTATCGGTGATGGAACTGACCAGACTTTCTGGCGATGCCCGATAACAGTGGGTGGAATCGGAAGCGGCTTCGGTACAGACGCACTTGATTGGAACTGTGATGGAGACAAAAGGGACACGGCTGTCTCAACTGATCTCAACTTCGATAGTGAGTGTGTCGGACCTGGTACGAATCTGATGCTGGACACGCCTGCTGCGAACGATGACATCCCGCTAAATCAGTTTATTTTCGATGGACCGGATCGCATCTGTGATACTACTGCTTTAACGGCCCTTGACGTGCAATTAGCGTCGGTGGGACGCGTGCAGCCGAACTCGCTGACTGGCTTCGATGACTGGTCCAACCTGAAATATGACTTGCAGAGCACTGATGGGTTCGCCGACGGCATTCGTCTGCCCATGCCCGTAACAGAGCTGGACTATGAGACCTATTTGGCAATTTTTGCGGCGGACCTTTCGATCACGCAGATAGCTTCACCCAACCCGGTGTTAACGGGCGCAAATATCACGTATACCATCACCGTACGAAACAATCGTCCTGGAGCGGCTAGGTCAGTAGTCGTGTCGGACTTATTACCCGCCGGCACTACGTTCGTGAGTTGCGCGGCGACCGGTGGAGGAATTTGCGCCGGGGCAGCTAACATGCGAATCATTAGCTTTCCAGCAATTCCAGGTGGCGGTAGTGAAACCATAGAGATAGTTGCCGCCGTGAATTGCCCGTTAGCCAACGGCACAATGCTCGCGAACAGGGCGGCGGTGTCATCCGATCCGCCTGATTCAGATCTCAGTGATAACTTTGCAACTGCTACTGCTACTGCTTCAAATCCGCCCCCGGTGATTTCAAACGAAGCGGTCAGCAAATCAGTGCTGTTGCCGTCGAACCACAAGCTAGTCGATGTGACGGTAAGCTACACTGTTACGGATAACTGCGGTCCCGTCACTAATGTTCTCGGTGTCTCAAGCAACGAACCAGTCAATGGGGTGGCCACAGATTGGGAGATTATTGACTCTCATCATCTTCGTCTAAGGGCACAGAGGTTAGGTGCGGGCACGGGCCGCGTTTATACGATCACCATCACGTCAACAGATAGCGCTGGCAATGCTTCGAGCAAGCATTTATTCGTGACCGTGCCCCATGATAGTCGGACCCTGAGAAGAAGCTGATTCTAAGCCTGTATTACTTTCAGCTTGTGAATTTGCGGCAAGTTTGCTTTCAATCGCAGCAAAATTGATTCAAGTTACAATAGCGGGCGGAGCTGCTCCGTGTCTTTCATGACCGCTGCCGCGCTCTCCTCTTCGGTTAGTGCGAGGCTCACGGCCCAGTAAAAGATCCCCAGAGCAAAGATAATTACCACGGCGATGTCTACCCAATCGGGCAAAAGACCTTTGGCGCCGTTGCCGTAACGCCCAAGCATTCCGATGAGCACCTGCCCGCCAAGCCATGGACCAATCCAGAGTGCGTTCCGGATCGTCCGCTGCGCCCCGGTCCTTCCACGCCACGCCCCAACTGTGAACAAGGCAAGCCCGACCGCGATGGCGGTTACAAGCTTCCAGGTTGTGTCGAAGCCTCCCCAATAAATGATCAGGTTGGCTGAACAAAACGCGGCGGGCAGCAGAAGCCTTGGCATAGGCATACGGTAATACCTGGTTCGTGAACCATCGATCTTGCGGAGTGCCGCGAGCGACACCGGCGCAAACGCGTACATGATCGCCGTAGTCGCTGTGATCACAGTGACCAGGGCGCCCCAACTTTTGAACGGCCCAAACGCAAGTAGACCAACAACAGCCGACAGGAGAATGGATACAACAGGCACGCCTTTACGGTTAGTAGTGACCAATGCGGACGGCATCTCGCGTTCCTCACCGAGAGCGTAAGAGAGCCGTGAGCTGGTCGCGACGTAGACAACGCCCGTACCCGCCGGTGAAATGATTGCATCAACGATCAGAAGCTTTGCGAGCCACCCTGCCCCAACCGCGAGAGCGATGGTGTACCACGCGCCGTAGTCAGACGGATCAGTACCAAGCGGCCTGGTCCAATTCGCTGCGATGTTACGCGGCTCGAGGGCGGCGATCATCACGACTTGCAGGAGTGAATACAGCACCGCGCCAATCACCATGGCTGAAAGAATCGCTCGCGATACGTCGCGTTTCGGATTGCGCGCCTCACCGGCAAGCTGAACGGCTTGTTCAAACCCCTGCAATGCGAAGACGACACCGCCAGTCAGCGCAGCAAAGACGCCGTGAAAGCCGAACGGCATGAACCCGCCGCCGGCATGAAAATTTTCTCGGTTGAAACGCAGCACAGCAACGGCGCCGATGGCGAGAATCGGCACCGCAGTTTTCCAAATCACTACAATCACGTTGCTGTCGGATAAAAACTTCGCGCCGGCGAGATTTATCGTTGTGAACAGCAACATCAATATGATTGCCACGACGAGACCCGCTTCATTGAGGAGGCCGGCGTTGTTTCCGATCTTGTTGACCATGTTGAAGTGAGTGTTGACCCAGCCAATGCTGTTAACGTAAGTGATCACCGCGAGGACTTCGATGGGCGCGACGAAGACAGCCTGTAACCACGAGGCCCATCCGGCAGTGAATCCCGCGATGGGACCATGGGAGTAGTAAGGAAACCTTGCCGCACCACCGGCTACAGGATATGTCGCGCCCAATTCGGCATACGTCAGCGCGAGCAACGCCAACATGCCGGCGGCGAGCACCCACGACAAGATCGACGCCGGGCCGGCCACTTTCGCCGCGTTGAGCGCTCCCAACAACCAGCCCGATCCGATGATCGAGCCCAGCGAAACAAACATCAGGCCGTAGAAGCCCACTGACCGCTGCAATCCGACCGGTCGTTCCGCGATATTCGTCTCGATCCGGCCGGCAAAGTCCTTCTGTGCGTTTTCGTTTATCATATCCGTCTCCGCCCGCAGTTTCGGCTACAACCACACGGCCGGGACGTTAGGCTGGAGTGCCTTTGTTGTAAATTGAAAGGTTCTTAAAGATTTCTGACGAGCCTTGACAGGTTTCGTGAGTGACTTGAATTCTGACTAAATGCCTTCAAACCAGGTACAGATAATTGGAAGTGCTCGCACTGTTGGCTACTCGTATGTGTTCGGTCGCTTCCAACTCAAGATCGCTGAAAATGGAAACACGACGCTCTTTTCGGAGGATCATCCTGTAGCTCTAACCACGGTCGCATTAACTGTCCTTCGTGTGCTGCTCGAGAATCACGGCTCCTACATCAAAACCAAACAACTTTTGGACAGCGCCTCCCAGTCTCCCGACGCCACTGAGAACATGGTTCATGGGGCAGTCCACGAGCTGAGACGTATTCTCAATGACGCCAGCCTGATAAAAACCGAAAGACTGAAGGGATACTGTTTCACTGGTGCAGTTTCGCAGCATCCGGATGAAGCGCTGGAGATGACTGCAACTCAACTAGATCCGGTGATAGCTGATCCAAGTCAAAGCGTCAGGCTCAAGGCACCATTAGAAAAGCGACGAGATACGTTCGTGGTTGTTGCGCTGTTAGTCAGCGCCGCAGTGTTGCTGCTACCGTTTGGTTTGGCTTTCGCGTCGGAGAGCTGGGCGAATGTTACTAAACAACTCGGTTTCATCCAGGCCTTGATGATTCTTGTTGCGCTTGGATATGACTTCTACTTGTCTGATAGTCGCGACTCCACGCATGTCGATACAGAGAACCAGAGGGCCTTCATCGCCGCGCAACAATTCCGGCGATCCTGGAGGCCACTGTTGGCCTCGTGGTGCAGTTTGTATTTCGCTTTGCTGCTTTCGCTAAGGTTTGCGCCGGTGGGAGGAAATAATCCTTCGTGGCAGTGGCAAGCGCTTCAGATACTTAACACTTCTCTCAACAACGCAAGCATCTTTGCGCTGGTGCTGTGTTACGTAGTGCTGAATAGACCGACCGTAGTTGCTGTCGCAGGGCGCGAAGTCGAAGATTTATCATTCAAACGCGGATTAATCATTGTCGGAGGACTTGGACTTCTTGAAGCGCTCCTGGTTGCGCTATTTGAGAGTCGAGGAAATGCTGATTACGCCGGGGCTGTATTGTTCGGCGCAGATGTGCTCAGCGGTGTTGGCGGCGGCATCGCGATGGCCTTATTCGTCAGTCGCCTCGACAGCAGACTCTTGAGCACGAGTGGCCTGCTTCCGATCATCCCGATCATCCTCTACTTCTATGCGGTGATCCAGCCTTTCTATCCATTATTAAACTGGACCTTCCCCGATCGCGCCGGACTCCCTCAACACGTGGATCTTTGGATTATGCAACTGGCCTTTATGCTGAAGAGCGTTATGTACATTTACGTCACTGACCGCTTTAAGAAAGGGCGCTTTCTTTTCTACATGATCTACGCCAGACGCTTTTACGAAGATGTAGAGACCAAATGGAGACGCTTCAAGTCTGTGTAGAGCCACAAAGAAGCACAAAAGGCACAAAAATTAGCGGGAATCCTTTTGTGCTTTTTGTGCCTTTTCGTCCACAAGATTAAGCGTCGCACTGGAGATAACCATGCCTAATGTTCTGACTCGACTGTCCAATTGGACCAACGCCAGGCGCAAACGCGTTTGGCTCACGCTGTTCCTCCTGATCCTTGTGGTGCTCGTGATCGTGTTGACGCCTGTGTTCCTCATCATGCCTTTCAAGGCGCAAACACCGCGAACGATGGAAATGTCCTACCTGATGCGTCGCTGGTCGCCGTGGCTGACACTGATGGCTTCCCTGCTCGTTCTTACCTTAACAGTCGGTTTATGGCTCGGCGGTCGTTGGTGGAGTCGAATCGTGCTGGTGATTCTTCTTATCCCGACACTCGGAGCAACATGGCTTGCGCGGCAGAACCATTTTGAGTGGATGTTCAATCCACTACCGAATCCTGCTTACGTAAAGACGGCTGATGCAAGCTTTGTCAGCGACGATGATCGGGTGCTGGCTGTCACGATTGGCGGAGAGTCGGTTGCATATCCAATACGGCTGATGGGTTATCACCACCTGGTCGGGGACACGGTCGGCGGCACGCCGCTCGTGGCAACTTATTGAACACTCTGTCACACCGGTCTGGTGTGGGAGACAACAGTCGATGGACGGGTACTGCATTTTCACCTTGCAGGAATCAACAACCAGAATTTCATCATGCGTGATGAGGAGACTGGGACATGGTGGCAACAGGTTAGCGGGAAGGCGATTCATGGTCCATTGGAAGGCCATCAGCTCAAAGCAGTTTTTCATGATGAGATTTCATTTGCTATCTGGAAACGCGAACAACCGCAAGGTCGAGTGCTAAAGCCTGACGAAAAAATTGCTGCTCGCGACCAATACGAAGCTGCCGACTGGGAAACACGAGTGGGACGAATGCGTGTAGTTGAAGGTACAGACGTCGATCAGAGGCTTGCACCGCGCACGTTAGTGATGGGCATTGCAGCCGGTGGAAAATCAATCGCGTATCCTTTAGCGGCGCTACAGAAGCAGAGTCCGATTATCGACATGGTTGGAACAACACCAATCGTCGTCGTGTTGGGTGACGACAAGCGTTCGGTCCGAGCTTTTGAGCGCATCGTCGATGGTAAGCGTTTGGAGTTTTTTCAGAAGCCGGACAAGAACGCGGAAGTCCAACTCATCGACGCCGAGAGCGGGAGCACATGGAACTTCGAAGGTACAGCCATCGCCGGACCATTGGCTGGGCGTCAATTGAAAAAGCTGTTTGTGTTAGAGGACTACTGGTTCGACTGGAGACTCTACCATCCCGACACGGCAGTTTACGAGATTGGCCCGCGTTAGGCATACCGATATGCCGAAACTTAAGACACTGCTCGGTAGGTCGATGAGGCCTGCCTTAATGTTTTGGTGGTTGCTTTCGGTTGTTATCGCGGTATCAATCCTCACCAGCGCGCAAAGCGAATTCACGAACATAACAGTACGGTTGGGCCATCCGGTGGATCGCTTTGTTCCCGCTCACGCCTTCGGCGCGGCCCTTGATGGTCATGAAAAAGGCGAAATCGAGAAGATGCTATCGCCTGTGAATATCAAGGAGATGCTGACAGCAGGCCTCAAGCCTCTGAGCTACAGGTTGCGAACCGAACTAGCCGTCGAGGCCTGGCATTGGAATCCAAAAGGCGCCTGGAGCGAGCCTGCTAAGAAACAGGGTTATTGGACCTCAAGCAGCGATGTTCGCGGCGCGTCAATTTCGCTTAGCTATGGTTACAAGCTTCCGCGGCGCGGCAGTACCATCGACCAGGCGAATGATGATGGATACTCACGACTCGATGACGGCAAGATCCAGACTTTCTGGAAGAGTAATCCCTACCTGGACCAGCACTTCACCGGAGAACAGAACTCGAAGCATCCACAGTGGGTGGTGATCGATCTCGAAAAAGAAAAGTTGATAGACACTATTCGCATTCGCTGGGCGACACCGTTTGCTCGCATGTATGAGGTTCAGTATCAACGTTCTGCGGCAGCAATTGATATCAGTCAAGCACTGCCCGACGAATGGCAGACATTTCCCGAAGGCGACATTCAGAATGGCGGCGGAGGTGATGTACTCCTGCGTTTGTCGAGCACGCCTGTCAGCACCCGTTTCATTCGTATCCTCATGAAGGAAAGTTCGTCTACTTCAGATCGACGCCAAATCGACGTTCGCGATCATCTTGGCTATGCGATTCGAGAAGTCTACGTTGGCCTGTTTGTTGACAATCGCACTCTCCAGGATGAGGTACGTCACGCCCCAAACAACGGGGACCAGACTCCAATTTATGTTTCCTCTACCGATCCCTGGCATCGAGCACGAGATAAAGATGAACTTATAGAACAAGCAGGCTTCGATCGTCTTTTCAAGAGTGGACTAACGAATAATTTGCCCGTGCTCATTCCGGTAGCAGTGCTCTATGACACTCCTGAAAACGCAGTCGCGGAAATTCGTTATCTAAAAAAGCGCGGCTACTCCATTGAACGAGTTGAACTAGGGGAAGAACCGGACGGGCAGTTCGTCACGCCCGAAGACTACGCCGCCCTTTATATTCAATTTGCCAAAGCATTACATGCAGTAGACCCAAAGCTGAAACTTGGTGGGCCAAGTTTTCAGGATATCGAGTACGACGAAGATGCTCCATCTGCCAACAATGGCAAGCCTGCATGGCTCGGTCGTTTTCTTGCCTACCTCAAGGAGCATGGGAGACTGGATGATTACACCTTCTTCTCATTTGAATGGTATCCCTTCGACGACGTGTGCCAACCAACAGCTCCGCAGCTAGCGGTCGCAAACAAAATGCTCACTGGGTTGCTCGCGCAGATGCAGAGGAGCGGTTTAACTCGCAATATCCCCTGGATCATGACCGAGTATGGTTACTCCGCTTTCGGCGGACGAGCGGAAATGGACATTGAAGGTGCATTACTGAATGCAGACATCATCGGCACTTTTCTAAACCTGGGTGGCGAGCAAGCCTTCTTGTATGGATACGAACCAAACGAAGTAATCCATGAAGTGCCCTGCTCTTCTGGTAATAATATGCTCTTCGAACTAAGCGAGCGGGGAAGCTATCGAATGCCCACATACTATGGGGCGCGCCTAACGACACAGGAGTGGGTTCAACCCGGAAATGGCGTACACGAACTGTATGCGACGACCACTGATGACACTCAAGTAACGGCTTATGCCGTGCACCGGCCCGATAGTCTCTGGTCGTTGATGATCCTCAATAAAGACCCGGATCGGACTTGTGCAGTCGCAGTGAAGTTTCATAACGAAGCTAGTGACTCTGATTCCGAATTTGTGGGGCCGATTGATTTGTACCAGTACTCGCAGAAACAGTATGAGCTGAGCACTGACACGCTGGAGCCTTATCCGATCAGAGATCAACCACCGGAGCACCAAACCTTAACCTCACAGCTAGTGATTCAGTTGCCTGCATATTCTCTTACGATCCTTCGCGGCCGCGTCCCACTCGGAGACAGAGATGGGCCATCCCCGGGCCATTAAAATCAATATTACTGACCCTCCTCAGGAGTTTATTGCGCGTTACATTCAGCCAGTTAAGAAGGGCCGTTCGATATTCGAATATGTCCCAAGGAGAAAATAATGTTTCGCACTAAAATCAATCGCATTGGTCAATTCCTTGTCCTTATCGCCTTAGTTACTTTCGCAGCCACACAAGCATTGGCGTTCGATAACTCCAATGGTCCGGAGCTGCCGGCGGGGTGCGGCAGCATCAAGGTAGAGGAGGGAAACAAACTCGCGTTTCACGTCTACGCCAAGGGCGTGCAGATCTACAAATGGAACGTCATCACGCAGAAGTGGGACTTGTTTGGTCCACAGGCTAGCCTGTTTGCAGAGGAGAACTACTTCGGTGAAGTCGGCAGCCACTACGTTGGTCCAACCTGGGAAAGCAAAAGCGGCAGCAAAGTTGAAGGCCGTCGTGTGCTCGGCACAGGCTGCACTCCCGATCCAACTGCTGTCGCGTGGTTGTTGTTGTCAAAGTTTCGTACTGAGGGTGCGGGCATTTTCAGTAACGTTACGTTCATTCAACGCGTGAACACGACTGGTGGTTTGGCTCCCAGTGTTCCGGGCTTATCAGACGGAGAGACGAAGGAGATCCCTTACACCGCACAGTACTACTTCTATCGCGCTGAGAATCCGCGCAGCAACTGATCGGTATGGCTTCTGGGCCACGATTTGGAACGGCAGTTCGCTGCCGTTTCCAATTGATTTCTACAGCCAAAAGTAGGAATCGCACTTGGATCGAGTCAGTACAGGGAGCGGTAGCGACCTGGTCAGTGATCAGCATGCGACTTCCTAATGATTCTTGAGTTCCATAGTTGACCAGGTCGCTACCGCTGACCGATCCAAGAAAAGCTCCCTGGGACTCCATCAATTCGCGGACACACCTCTGTTGAATTGTCGCAGTTCCGCCCAGTATCGCGGCGGTATTAACAAGCTGTGGACCACGGATCGAAGATTAAGTGTCGTCAAGATTCCATATGTGTACACAAGACCCGAGATCAAATCATTCGAGTTCAGACGAAGGAGACGCCGCACCTCGTCGGGCACAAGCAGCGCTTGTACTTGAAGTAGCAAGTAATAGCGCCAGGCGCCTAAATGTACGCGATAACGCTGGAACAGTAATGAAGTGTGCCGGCTATAAGTGAGATCGCGAACCATGTGAAGCCGCCGGTCCTTTCGCCACTCTGCATAGCTCTCTGGTAATTGAGAAATCGCTAAACCCTTACCCATGCGCAGGAATACTCCGTACAGCTCATTTCGTTCAGACGCCGAAAGCGGTCGGTAAAGTAGAGCGTGAGCGCGTTCAGAGTAATCGATCAACATATAAAGCACATCGTGAAAGGCCCAGTCCGGTATAGTCTGGCTACGTTGTCGCTCGACTGTCCGGTGTGCTGCATTGATGCGATCTAACGTAGCCTGCGCCGCTTCCTCACTAACGAAAACGATTTCTTGAGCGTAGCGAACTGTGGAAAAAAGCCGTCCGATGGGATCGCGCGGGATTTTACCTGTGAAGAAAAGCCAGTCCACAGCCCGGTTCAGCGCGAACTCCGCCGCCGAACCAGCAAAGATCAATAGGATGAGATCCGGGTCACCCCAGATCTTCCGCACAATTGAACCTCTATGTACAAACTCGGCCATCGCCGTCGCGTCTCGCTCAAGAAGTTGCCAGTAGGTTTAACAGGAATCTGTCGCGAGACTATGAAGTTAGAAGACATGGCAACGTAAATATGGCAAAATTCCTACTAACGATTGGCTCCTCGCGTTGGAGAAGTAAGAGGCGTCGATGACGGGTTATAAGCAGTTAATGCCCGTATACTTTTACACGGCGCTCGTTGTCTGCCTTTTTGCGGTTACCCGTGGCGAGAGATTCTCCTGGGGTCACAACTTCCTGTTAATTGGCTTGGGAGTGTTGAGTTGGACGTTGATTGAGTATGCGCTGCATCGTTTCGCTTTTCACTACAGCGCTCGTTCAGCCTTCGGCAGGAAGTTGGTATACGCAGCACATCTGTCACACCACGAGGATCCGCGTGCGACGAACCGGCTGTTTTCGAGTTTGTTAATAAGCCTGCCGATTGCAATAGCATACTTGCTGCTGGCCTGGGTCGCCACCGGTTCATTGCACGCCGCGTCCTACCTGTTCACGGGGCTAACCGCTGGTTACTTCTGTTACGAATGGCTTCATTTCCAGGCGCACCACCGGCGACCGCGGCTTCGCCTCTTCCGGTACTTGCGAAAGTATCACCTGCTACACCACTACCAGACGCCGGGGCTTCGTTTTGGCGTAACCTCACCGTTGTTTGATGTGATCCTTGGAACGTTCCGTCCGGTGAGAAAGCCGCTGCTCCGGCATTAATCGGGCACCTGAAAAACTTTGACATTCGCTGGATATGTCCTAAGATTCGGGCATTCCCTGACTCCCTCAATCGCCCAGTCGTTACGTGAGCTGAACCTTCGACGGTCTACGCCTCAGGTTCATGCGATCTCAAACTTCGACGGAGGAACTGGAATGCGAAAACAAATCTCGGTGCTGAGTTTACTTATACTGGCTGCACTCTTCGGTGGATTTTCTGCAAAGCCGAAGGCAGTTGCCGCCGCTACCGGCATATCGGTTTATGGAGCGTGGCATTGTGGAAGTGACTTTTGTTCCTGGGCCAGCGTTCGAAACATGACCGACTTCGATACCCGCAATCGATGGTTAATAGATCGAGGAGACGGAACACCGTCCGTGAACCTCGTGGTCTTGAGTTTTGTTGAGCCTCTGAAACTCCTGAACAAGACAACCGACGCTGCCACGTCACAAGGCGTACCTATCGGAATGAATCAGGCAGTGGTTGATTACTTCAAAAGCCGCGGCATCCGAGTGCAGTTGTCTATCGGAGGGATCACTTATGTGGATGCATGGAATCAGGCGCTGGCAACTAACCCTACCCAGCTTGGCTTGAATGCAGCCGCCGTGGCTCAACGAATGGGGGTTGGCATTGAAATCGATTATGAAGAAAACACGAACCCGAACCTTCCCGCGTTGCAGGCGTTCATCAATGCTTACCGTTCGGTCCTGCCCTACGACGCCTCGGGAAACAATCATGCCGCGCGACTAACGATTGACCTCGCCTCCGGCGACCGGTGGTTGATCGCACTGACGCGCAAGGCAACCGCCGATTGGCTGAACACCGCCGCGCCCGTGTTGGATTACGCGAATGCTATGGTTGCGAGTAAGCAATTTAATAGTGCGGCAGATGCTCAATCCAATTGGCAGGAGCATATAGACGGTAAGGCGCAGTTTGCTCCTCCCATTCTGCCGCTTGCACCGGCCAAATTTACCGGGAGCCTGTACATCGTTACCGGCACGCGGGCTGCGCCTGAATGCACGAGTTTCAGCAGTTCGCTGACTAACTCAACCGGGCTATACGTTCAGACAGTGTCACCAAACGGCGCCGGAACGACGAGTGGAATGTTGGGCTACATGTTCTGGGCCGCAGAATGTCCATCGTCGCGGCGGGTTTGTACAGTACCTCCGAATTCCTGCGAGGGTGGCGTGGGCGTCGGTGCAACTACGTACGGCATTCCGATACCGATGGCGCCGCTGCGCCAAAGTTGAGATCAGGATTCGAGATTTATCGGTTTATCAGAAGAGTTCTCCCGCAAAGACGCAAAGGCGCAAAGTGGTACCGCGTTCTAAGGATTTCTTTGCGACTTTGCGCCTTTGCGGGAGAACTCTTCCTACCGTACAAACTCCGCCCGGGGTATCTCGCTTTGATCGATGATGCTCTTGAGGGTGCCGCGCGCGATTTCTGTGTGGTTTGGCACGGGCACAGTGATACCTCTGCCCTGAAGCTCACGCCTCATAATAATGTGACTGCCACTTTGTCTTACTTGAACAAAGCCATGCTTTTTGAGGATTTTGCAAACCTGACTCGCGGAGAGGACGCGCAGCTTAGGCATGAGCCAGTTCCAGTGTCTTAACCTTTACTCCTCGATTAAGGCGACGCTTGATTTCCGCTTCGTCAGCTTCTTCCAATAACAACTCGACTGCCTCCTGGATCATAGCCTCCGCTTCTTCAAATGAGCGTCCCTGACTGGCAACTCCAAGTTCAGGGCATGTGGCCACATACCACTTGCCTTCTTTTTCAATCACGGCGGTCAATCTCGGTAACTTCATTCCTGACTCCTTCATCTGTTGAGGGTGAGACACTAAGACTATAAGACATTCGCAGCTAAGACGCGAACAGTAGTGACCTTGCAAAGACAAGATTTTGGACCATCTACAAATTCCTGAACTCGCAAACTCACAGAACTTTTCCACCTCTTTTTAAGTATTAGACCAACAGTCTTCCCACACACACCTTCATTCCGAATTTATCGGAATGCCTACCGGATTTTGGACAAAGAGGAGCACCACTATGACCAAAAAACTATTTATCGTCGCCACTCTCCTTGTGCTGCAAGCATCGACGTTCGTCTTCGCGCAGCAACCAAACGCATCGCAGCGTTCGTACCAACAAGCCCGGCGCGTGCTCGACGATGCCATCGAGGCCCATGGTGGAGTCGAAGCACTGCGCGCCATCAAAGACTTCACTCTCAAAGAGAAAGGAAAGGTTTACGCACGCTTTCAAAGTCCTGCTGCTGAACCCCCGTTTGTTAGCGGCACCTCGGAAGAAACACTCATCGTCGATACTGATCGTGGATTTGTCTTCGACGATTTGAAGACCGCCAACGCTGGTTTCAATAACTGGATCCAAACGGTCGTCAAAGGCACAGAAGGCCAGACCTTCGACATGTGGTCCAAGACCGCCACGCCGATCGTCAATCCATCGGTGAACAACTTCCGCGGACAAATTCGTCGCCTGCCTCCATTCGTATTGCTCGAAGCACTGGACCGCGCGTCAACGCTTCGCTGGTTAGGTGAAGACGAAATCGCAGGCAGGAAGCAAAAGGTGATCAGCGTTCTGCGACCGGATAATCAAGTGCTGACTCTTTCGTTTGATGCCCAGACCAATTTGCTAACCAAGTACGGCTACCTTTACGCCGATCCGATCGTCGGCGACTCCGAGATCGCACAAACGTATTCAAACTATCGCACGGTAGGAAAGGTGAAGCTTCCCGGGGGACGCGTGCTGTACAACTCGGGCGGGATCATTCAGGAAGCGGAATATACAGATCTACAAATCAACACGCACCCCGCCGAAAGTTTATTCCAGGGACCAGACGGTTTCGAGAAACTCGCCGCGCCACCGGCAACACCGCCGCCTCCGGCAGTGAGCAAGGTCGCGGACGATGTTTACATATTAGAGGGACTCAACGGAGGCACTCACAACGTGCTATTCGTGGCTTTCAACGATTATGTGCTGGTGATCGAAGCTCCGGAACAGATCCTCTACGCAAACAATTCGGTCCAGGCGCTGTCGAAGATCAAGGCAACTGTTCCTGGTAAACCAATCAAGTATCTGGTCCTGACTCACCATCATTCCGATCACGCGGGCGGGTTTCGCGAGTACGTCGCAGAGGGAGCAACAATCGTGACGACTAACGAAACGAAGAAAGAGCTCGAAAAGGCCGCGACGATCGAGTCGTCGCTCCTACCCAAGTTGTCGCCGCGTCAAAAGTTGAACATCGAGACTATCCAGAACAAGAAGCGCGTTTTTCAGGACGACAAACACGTGTTGGAGTTGTACGACATCGGGCCCAACCCTCATGCAAATGAAATCCTTGTGGCCTATCTGCCCAAGGAGAAGATCCTGTTTCAAGCCGATATGCTAAACCCGGCGGCAAACGGAACGATTCCGATTGCTCAGGATGCAACGATCAGTTTTAGCGAGAAGCTGCAACAGTTGGGACTGGACGTCGAGAAGATTTACGGCGTACACGGCCGGGCTGCTACACCACAAGAGTTGCGCACATCGATTGAAAAGCGACGTTCTTCAGAGCTCAAAGTCGAATCAACAAATCGCTGAGGAGTCAATCCACCAACCCGGCCGGAGTAGCCACAGATTGCGCGGATGGATACTGATTCGATCCGTATTCATCCGCCTTAATCTGTGGCTACTTAACCTTGGTCACAACCTTTTCTCCAGCTCAGTCGAAACCCTGGACAATTGTCGCACCCTCTCCCGCTTGCAAAAGCATTCGAGTCTTGCTAAACCTCGTCAACGGAATGCCCCCATAAGGGAGAAGTATCATGAAGAAAACATTTCGACTTCTGCTCTCCATCCTGCTGCTGGCTTCAATCTCCACTCCGCTACTCGCCGACACGATTCGTCTTAAAGATGGCAGCGTTATTCGCGGGCAAGTGATCGGGTTCAAGGACCAGCAATTCACTATTCTGATCGGTGGTAACGCGAGGGGCCGGCGCGGGCAAACCACTGTTTATGTCGAGGATGTTGAGTCGATTGACTTCGATTCGACTTCCGGCGGCCCAACCGCCACCGATGACGGGACTGCACGAAACAACGCGCCGCCCTTAACACGTCCCTCGACTCCGGTTAATCAACCAGAGCCAACAGACAGATCGACAGATACAACGCCTGCTTCTTCTTCGGCAACGCCGACCTTCTTTACCATCAAAGTCGGTGTCAGAGCCGACGCTGCAAACAATGGTTGGACAAACAGCGGGTTGGTGGTGCGAAAGGGTCAAAGGCTTCGCATCAGTGCCTCGGGGCGTGTTTCCCTCGGACGAGGACGGTTTTCCACTCCCGGTGGACTGGCCAATATTCAGGATGCAGACAAGTTGATGCGCAACGAAGCTACGGGCGCGCTCATCGCCGTAATCGGCGACGATAACGACGATTTTATCCTGATCGGCCCCCGGAGGGAGTTCGTCGCGCAGCGCGATGGCGTGCTGTTCCTGGGTGTCAATGAAGGTGATTTAACGGATAATACCGGAAGTTACGATATTGTTATCGAAGCGGAAGCCAGCGGCCGTTAGTGGTAAACTCGCATCGACGTCACCGCATCAGACGACTGAAAGCCTCGAAGACGAATTAGTGACTGGTATGCCTACACGTCGTAGGCGCCGCCCTTCCTCGGTGCCCTTCGGGAGTCGAAATTATGAGATTTAACCGATCATATCCGCTTTTTGCTATTGCCCTTTCCCTGCTGCTGGTTGGATTAAGTGTGAGCCCGGGTTGGTCACAGTCCCGGCGGCAGCCACCAACCAGCAACGAAAAGAAGAACAAACGACCCAGCGAAACTCAAAAACCCGGTGAACAGGAGCCACTTCCTCCTGACATAACGCCCACCAAACCCCAGGATATCGAGAAAGTTTCGATCTCGACGCAGATCGTTAACGTCGATGCAGTCGTTTACCACAAGAAGAGCGGGCAGATTGTTACCAATCTCAAGAAACCCAACTTCGCAATCTTTGCGGACGGTGTGAAACAAGACATCACTAACTTCTCAACGCCCGAAGCCCCGATCACGGTGGCGATGGTCGTTGAATACAGCAAGTGGTCAGAGATATTTGGGTACTACGGGAGCAGGGGTTACGACCCTGGCACCTATGAAGTGATTCGACCAACGGCGATGTTCCTATCGCAGTTTATCAAGCCGCCGGACGACTACGTTTCGGTGGTGGCATTTGATATTCGTCCGACTCCGTTGACCGACTTCACCAACGATCCGAGCCGCCTTCAGCAGGTCATTAATCTGTTACTGCGGAACTCTCCCGCGTTTCGCGAAACGAATCTTTTTGACGCGTTGAAGTTTGTGCTTGTCGGCGGCCGGGGCGACTCAGTCGTGCTCGAAGACTCGAAATCTGAAAAGTCGGATTACGCAGGGCTCGTATCTGTTCAGGGACGGCGACGGGCAGTGATCCTGGTGGCCTCCGGCATCGACACGTTCAGCAAGATCAACTATGGCGACGCCCGCAAGGTTCTTCAGAACGCCGGAGTTCCGGTCTACATCATCGGCACTGCCAATCTGTTTAAGAAGATCTACGGCGACCAATTGCCGGCTACAGACACTCTGACGGGAATGCCGGGCCGGATGAGCTGGTTGCAGGCTGACAACACGCTACAGACGTTCGCGAAGGAAACAGGGGGCGCTTATTTTCCGGTGACGTTTGAAGGTGAGTTGCCGAAGGTGCTGGGCAGTATTAACGCCTTGCTGCGCAGTCAGTACAGTCTCGCCTTTAACCCGGGCGACGTGCACGACGGCAAACAGCACAAGCTGGAAGTGAAGGTCGATATTGATGGCGACGGCACGTTCGACGACAAAGAATTCGTGGTCCAGGCCAGGAAGTACTACAACGCGCCCAAGCCAGATGGCGCTAAGTAAGTATTAGCCGCAGATTTACGCGGATGAACGCGGATCAGATCCGCGTTTATCCGCGTAAATCTGCGGCTAAAAACTAACTTCCGTAGATCCTCAGACGAAACTCATCATTGAACGAAACGATCTCCGCTTTGCGGTTAGAGAATCGTTTCGCCTCACGCAACAAGTCCGGCAGTCCATGCAGAGTGGTTTTCAAACCGTAAGCAGAACTCGTCAACACCGCTGCTAATCGAGGATTGAGACGTTCCGGCATTCCGTAACGAATCGCTTTTTGCGCAACGGGCGAGAAGCCGGCACTACGACGGGAATTCACAAACTCCAACGAGTGATCGAAAACATGCACGCGGCTCGGAAGATCCCTCAGCGCCAGATCCCTGTGCGCAAGCATGTTTGTGATGGCCTCAGCCACGACGCCGCGGTGATAGCTGGAACGCGCCGGTACCGGTGACTCATCTTCAACAGCAAAACTCCTCGGACGAACTTCAGACAAGTCACAATACTGCCGAATAAAACGCGTTAGTGCCTCATAGATCGTCAGCAGGTTCCCTGACACTTTGATCCGCTCCACGATCGTCGATTGCAAGGAATCGCCCGAGAACCTCGTCGCAGTTACCGCGGCCCGCGGCAGTAGTTCCGCAACTCGTTCGTCTCTTCCAAACAACATCAATCCCGCGACAGTTGGAACCACGTCATGACCGTCGGTTGTTGCCAACAGCAGATCGCGTTCGAGCACTTCAGCAGTCGGATAACCAACAACGGTCGCTTCTTCAAATGCTCCACCTTCGAACTCGCGCAGGTAGCTCCACAGGTGGGCTTCGTCGATGTCCTCGATTGTCGCTCCGAGTGCCGGTACGTCTTCGTAGCGAATCGGTCGCGCTTCATCTAAAAGCGACGAGATCTCTTCGCGCGAGGCTTCACGCTTCTCTGCCCCGATGCGGAGATAGAAACGGCCGTCACGCGTTCGATACGGGCGTCGCTTGCTTTCAATATCAAGTGCGACGATGCGCCGGCCATTATCGAGCGCTATACGTTCGATGAACGGAACGAGTGGAGGTTGGACCTCGTCGCGACAGATCCGTACGAGATCGTCCTGCACCCTCTCGGGATCGTCAACGCCTTCGACTCGCAACTGATCGTTAACTCCGAAGACAATCACGCCGCCGCCCGTATTTGCGAGGGCCACTATCTCCTGGGCGATCTTCTCGGTATTTGAAAGTTTTACTTTGAGTTCGAGAAAAGTGTCTTCACCGCCGCGTATGAGCCGGAGTAATTCAGTGCGGGAAGTTTGCGGTGCGGGAGTGGAGAGGATGTATTCCTGAAAGGAACGCTCCGTGGTCGGTTCGTGGCGCTGGTTGCTGCGAAATCGTCTGCGAGCCATTTGTGTATTGACGGGGCTCTAAACCCGCCCGGATGCCCGGAGCATCACTGGATTAAGGTTTAAGTACCGTAACGCAGTGTAACACAGCTAAAAGATTTTTCTCATTCATCTGTTGGCTCGCGCACTGCCTCGAGTATCTCGATTTCATGCTTTTCGAGTAAACGTCCATGAAAGTTGATAACTACAAAATACAGACCAACTGAGAGCACCGTGAACAATGCCAGCATGACGTATTCATTAAGAAGACTGCGTGTGAAGTAACCAACCAGAGTAGCCATCAAAGGGGGCGTCGCCAGGAAAATCACCATCGGTATCAACAGCAACCCAGCGACTCCTGATACGTTGAAGCGTTTTCCGAAATTCCTGCGTTTAGGAAAGCGAATCGAAAGCCAGTTGCCGATCATCGAACTGAGGGCGGCAAAAATAATAAAACTCAATCCGAGAAACAGCAGGTTCACGACTGTGATGTCGCGAAAGATGAGCGTGTTGAGAACCAGTAGCACTGTGGCGAACACGAGCGCGATGAGAGTAACAACGATGTTCTTTCCGAGAAGTATTTTGCGCCTGTCGATTGGAGAGAGTATGAGTGTCCGCATGCCGCCTTCTTCAAAAGCAAATAGATTGCACGATATACCGGCAAGAATAAGAAACACGTACAGCACGCCGCCGATCAGAAGCAAACCCGAACCATAAGTCATGAATTCATTCGAAGCCGGTGGTCGCGCAGTTCCCATTCTTTGCGAATTTACCAGGCGAATGACGATTAAAATCAGCGGCATGAGCGCCATCATCCTCACCTGGGCATTGCGCATCACGTAGCGAAGTTCTTTCTCAACAACAGCGGAGAGATCCGGGGACAAAAGCGGCAACTGCCAACCGGAGTAACCTTCGGAACTCGTATTTATCTTTACTGAGGCTTTCCGTTTCTTTCCTCCTTCGAGACCAAGGGCCGCGCGACGCGCGATCCAGTAAGTCGCAAGTATCAAGACGATGGCGTAAGCACTCAGCGCTATAAACGAAACCGCGTATGCAAATCCGTCGTCTGCGACGTTGCTGACTAACAGAAACGCCGCGGCTCCTGAAGGCGTCCAACGTAACGAGCGGAACGACTCGGCGTGCCTGAAAAGAAGTGGCAGGACCTGGCCTGCGATGGCAGCACCTAGTCCAACTACAGCACCCAGCAGCGCTACGATGGTTTCACCGCGCGCTCGTTTACGACGCACGAGCGAACCAATAATTGTCGAAAGCCACTTCGACAATCCGACGCCAAACAAGATCGCCGGGACCGCAACTATCAATGTTGTCGAGAGATGGCCTGATCCAAGCCCGGCGCCGATGCACATAGCCAACACTGCCGGAACAGCAAAAAGCGAGTGCAGTGTTGTTAACTCGCTGATGAAGTCAACCGCGAATAGTTTGCGCAGCGTAATCGGATACATCAGCAGCCTGCTCACATCAAACTGCTTGGTGCCTCCGATACTCAATGGCACAGTGGCCCACATCAGGTACAAAAAACTGAGAATGGAAAAGAATATGAACTCCACCGACGGGGTCGCCGGCAGATCGCGTGACGCACTGTGCTGAAACGCGCTGCTGAGCGCGCCAGGTAGACTCAGCGCGTAAGCGGCTATGCCGAGTCCGAAGGCCAGCAACAGTGACAAGACGAGCGCGATCAGCATTCCGAGGATGGACGCTATCTTGTTGACGACGGCTTTCGACGAACGCATCGAGTTGCGCAAGAGACGCCACTTAAGCCAGATTAGGGTGAGAAGTTGGGACATTGATCAATGATCGAAAACGCTTACGTCGGACTGGGTTCCAATCTTGGCGATCGCGCCGGGTATCTTTTACTCGGCCTGCGTGGAATGCTCAACGCCGGTTTGGATGTTATTCGACTCTCGAACATTTACGAAACGGAACCGGTCGAATACGAAAACCAGCCTGCTTTTCTGAACATGGTGGCTGAGTTGCGCGGCTCGATGCTTCCCTCGCCTGAACAAATGCTCGCCCGTCTGTTGCGAATTGAGTATGCGCTGGGGCGTAAACGCGATGTGCCCATGGGACCGCGTACCATCGACCTCGACCTGTTAATCTTCCAGGATCAGCGAGTGAATACCGAGTTTTTGACGGTTCCTCACCCGCGTCTTCATTGCCGCCGGTTCGTACTCGTCCCGCTAAACGAGCTGGTTCCAAACCTGGTTCACCCAGTGCTCCAAAAACCGGTCCGCGAGCTGTTGTCCCAAACTAAAGATCGTTCGATGGTGACTCGTTGGAAACCCTTATAGCACCTTTGGGCGTCTGCTTGGAGTACGTCTAAGTAGGGTTGGTGCCCTAATTTGAAGATCTTCTCTGCGTAATCTCTGCGGTCCTCTGCGCCCTCTGCGGTGAATAATCCGTAAATGCTATTCACCGCAGAGGGCGCAGAGGACCGCAGAGATTACGCAGAGATGAAACTAGGGCAGTACGCTAAGCCGTACCTGCTTTCCCCCATCCGACGTTTCCCGTTATAATGCCAGCCACTTGTTATCAGGCCGGCAACATTTCCAAACTCCTCGTTTCTCTGGCAATTCAATTGTCCACACATCGTGGTGTAAAGAGAGCTAAAAATGCCATATCTGAAACCCGAAAGGCCGGAAAAGGTCAGTGCACCGTCTTTGCGATCCAGTAAACAACGCGGCGAACGCCTGGTTTGCTTGACAGCGTACGACTATCCGACTGCACGCATCGTCGATGAAGCGGGAATCGACATCATCCTTGTCGGCGACAGTCTCGGCAATGTGGTGCTGGGATACGGCAACACCGTGCCCGTCACGCTCGATGAGATACTGATCCATTTGAAGGCCGTGCGACGCGCGGTGCAACGTGCTCTGTTGGTTGCAGACATGCCTTATGGAACTTTTCACACCGGCGACGACGACGCGGTTAGAAATGCTTTACGGCTGGTGAAGGAGGGCGGCGCGGAAGCAATTAAACTTGAAGGCGGACATAAACGTGTTCAGCTCGTGAAGCGTTTGGTCGATGAGGAGATCAGCGTGATGGGCCATATCGGCTTAACTCCGCAGTCGATCAATCAACTGGGCGCCTATCGCGTGCAAGGCAAAACAGCGAAAGCTGCGCAGCAGTTGATCGACGATGCCAAGGCCATGGAAGACGCCGGAGCATTTGCTGTCGTACTGGAAGTCGTTCCTCGCGAGATAGCCAGGATGATCACCGAAAGCATCAGCATTCCAACGATCGGGATCGGCGCCGGTGTTCATTGCGACATTCAGGTGTTGGTCCTGCACGATATGCTTGGTCTATCGTTCGGTAAACAGGCCCGCTTCGTTCGTCCTTACGCAAACCTGCGTGAAGTGATGACCGATGCAGTCAGTCGATACGCCGACGACGTTAGAAATGGCACTTACCCATCCGAAGCAGAATCGTATGGCCTGCCCGCTGAGACTGCCGCGGAACTGGAGATCGAGACCCGATCAAGAGACTCAAAGGCCGAGAAGTCCTGATTCCAACCTCAAACTATGGAGATCATTAACCGCCGTCAGCGCATGAGTTCCGTCGCGCGCAAAATCCGTCGTGAACAGGATAAGACCGTGGGCCTGGTTCCGACGATGGGAGCTCTCCATGAAGGTCACCTGAGTTTGGTGCGTGAAGCCCGGCGAATGTGCGACGTGGTGGTCGTATCGGTCTTCGTCAATCCGACACAGTTTGGACCAGGTGAAGACTTCGAACATTATCCGCGCGACCTGACCAAAGACACTGCGCTGCTGACTGACTACAACGTCGATTACATCTTCGCGCCGACAGTTGAAGAGATCTACCCGAAGGGCTTTTCGACTTACGTGAATGTCGAAGGACTTTCGGAACAGCTCGAGGGCGCTTCGCGGCCGGGCCATTTTCGCGGTGTCGCAACCGTGGTTACAATTCTGCTTAACACCGTCAGGCCTGACTTTGCATTCTTCGGCCAAAAGGATGCGCAACAGGCGTTGGTTATTCGTCGTCTGGTTAAAGATCTTGCCTTCGATACAGAGATCGTTGTGTTGCCAATCGTTCGTGAGGATTCGGGCCTTGCGATTTCGTCGCGCAATCTTTACCTGACTCGCGATGAACAGAATTCAGCGACAGTGATTCATAAAGCACTGAAGCAGGCAAAGAAGGCTTTCAAAGAGGGCGAGCGCAACGCCAATCGTCTCATCGACCTGATCCGCACGACCGTTGAAGCCGAACCACGCGCGCGCCTGGATTATGTAACTATCGCCGATGCCGAAACATTGGATAAGATTGATCGGATTGATGACCGGCCCACCCTCATCGCCCTCGCGGCATACGTTGGAAAAACTCGACTGATCGATAATACGATTTTGAATAAAGTAAAGAAGAAAGACGGTGCAGGGCCACAGTAAGGAACACATTGCTTTCAGACTCAACGGCGAAGATATCGAGGTCGCCTTCGCACCGCACAAGACTTTGCTCGAAGTTCTGCGTGAAGATCTGAATCTCACCGGCACGAAGCATGGTTGCGAGTTGGGTGAGTGCGGCACGTGCGCCGTGCTTGTCGATGGCCGCTCGATTCTTTCGTGCCTCATGCTTGGTCTCGACGCCGAGGGCCGCGAAGTAAAGACTATTGAAGGAATGGCTAACGGCGTGGAGCTTCATCCGTTACAACAGACTTTCGCCGATCTGGGCGCGGCGCAGTGTGGCTACTGCTCGCCGGGTTTTCTGCTGGTGGCAGAAGAGCTGTTGAAGAAGTCGCCGAAACCCTCGCGGGCTGAGATTCAGGAAGCACTGTCAGGAAATCTTTGCCGCTGCACTGGATACATTAAGATCTACGAGGCTGTGGAACTCGCTGCCGCCCGCATGCGTGGTGAAGAGATGGAACTACCAAAGGAGAGCATCTACGGATTAGATTAAAATCCGTATTCATCCGTGTGATCCGTGGTTAAAGGTTTGAACATCGTCGGCAAACCCTATCGCAAAGTGGATGCTCGCGCGAAATGCGTGGGGCAAACGAAGTTTGCGGACGACATCGTTCTGCCGCGCATGTTGTTTTGTAAGATTCTGCGTTCACACCTGCCTCACGCATTGATCAAAAGCATCGACGTTTCGAAAGCCCTCGCTTTGCCTGGGGTTTTTGCTGTCGTCACCGGAAAAGATTTTCCAATCCCTTACGGTATTTTGCCGGTGAGCCAGGATGAGCATGCGCTCTGCATCGACAAGGTGCGCTTCATCGGAGATCCGGTCGCGGCTGTCGCTGCGATCGACGAAGACGTCGCATTCGATGCGATGAATCTGATCGAGGTCGAATACGAGCCGCTCAACACGATCGCGACGATCGAAGAAGCAGTGATGATCGATGAGCCGCGCATTCATGAGTACGGCGACGGCGGCAACATCCACAAAAAAGTTTCGCTGGAATTCGGGAACGTCGAAGAGGGATTCGCCGAAGCGGATCTCGTGCGTGAAGACACGTTTTTCTACGAAGGCAACACGCACTTGCCCCTCGAGCAGCACGCGGCCGTCGCTCATTTTGATTCAGACGGGAAGATCACGCTCTGGAGCTCGACTCAAACTCCGCACTACGTACATCGCGCGCTGGCTAAGGTTCTCGGACTTCCGGCGAGTCATATTCGTGTGATTGCAACTCCGAATGGTGGCGGATTTGGAGGTAAGAGCGATCCGTTCAATCACGAAGTCGTAGTTTGCAAACTCTCGATGATCACGGGACGGCCGGTGAAAGTGACGTTGACGCGTGAGGAAGTCTTTTACTGTCATCGTGGCCGCCATCCCGTGTTGATGAGAGTTAAGACAGGGGTGAAGAACGACGGCGCGATCACGGCGATGCACTTCCAATCGTATCTCGACGGTGGTGCGTACGGGAGCTACGGAGTTGCCAGTACCTTCTACACCGGCGCGCTGCAAACTGTTACGTATGAAGTGCCGCGCTACAAGTTCCAGGGGTTGCGAGCTTTTACGAATAAGCCGCCGTGTGGTCCAAAGCGCGGTCACGGCACGCCGCAGCCGCGCTACGCTCTCGAGGTCCATCTCGACAAGATTGCCGAGCAACTCCGGCTCGATCCGGTCGAGATCCGCCGCAAGCATCTAGTGGCGCCGAATTCTGTGACGGCGAATTACCTGCGCATCGGCAGCATGGGCCTGGGAGAGTGTATCGATAAGGTTGTCGAAGGGTCGCGCTGGAAGGAACGCTTTTCCGGTTGGGATCAAAGTAACCGAAAGCTTCCATTCGGCAAAGGTATCGGCATCGCTTGCAGTTCTTATATTTGCGGCGCCGGCTTGCCGATTTACTGGAACAACATGCCGCAGTCAGGTGTGCAGCTTCGTCTCGATCGACAGGGCGGCGTCTGTGTCATGTGTGGTTCAACCGACATCGGACAGGGTTCTGACTCCATACTCGCGTACATCGTCGCCGAAGTTTTAGGTATCGATCCGTTCGACATTCGCATCGTTACGGCTGATACGGATCTGACGCCGGTGGATCTTGGGAGTTATTCGAGTAGAGTGACGTTGATGACCGGGAATGCAGCGATTCAGGCTGCAGAACGGGCGCGTGAGTTGCTGGTGATGGCGGTGGCGGAGAAGCTCGGCGTTCCGATTGAAAATATCTCACTCGCTGAGCGGCGTGTGTTCGATGTCGAGAATCCGGACGTGGGCGTGACGTTTGCGGAAGCGATTGTGCTGGCGGAGTCAAAGTTTGGGACGATTGGTACGGTTGGTTCATATTCGCCACCGCGATCGCCCGGTAAGTACAAAGGCTCCGGTGTTGGACCATCACCGGCGTACAGCTACTCAGCCGCAGTTGCCGAGGTTGATGTGAATCCGGATACGGGCATTGTGGTTGTGGAGCGTGTTTGGATTGCGCACGACATCGGCCGCTCAATCAATCCGATGCTCGTGATGGGCCAGGTTGAAGGCAGCGTTTACATGGGTCTTGGCGAAATCCTGATGGAAGAGATGGCGTATCGGGAGAATCGCAACGTAGTGCACAAGTTTCCGTCGATGCTCGAGTACAAGAGTCCGACGACGATGGAGATGTGTGACGTCAAAACCTACTTGATTGAAGATCCGGATCCGAATGGACCATACGGCGCGAAGGAAGTTGGACAAGGCCCGTTATTACCAGTGCCGCCGGCAGTGGCAAACGCAGTTTACAACGCGGTGGGAGTACGCATCGATGAAGTGCCAATCACGCCGGAGAAAGTCTTGCGAGCCTTAAAAGACAAGGCCCGCGGCCGCGACGCCCGCTTCGGCCCGGATTCCGTCCCATCAGTCGATTGGCCCGACCCGTTGCGCGTATTAACGCCGGCAGAAGGCGGCGACGGCAGCGAAATGCCGCGAGTAGCTGTGCATTCTTAGAGAGGTTTCGAAAGTATAGATATGAAATTGCCTAATCCTCACAAGGCAGTGGTTGAGATTGAAAAACTACGAGACTACAGCTTAAATTTGAATCATTCCGTGGGCGGACACAAAGCGCGCGTCTTTAAGGCAGCACTCGATCTAACTGTCCAGCACGCCGCCTGGCTACGTAAACGAGCACTTGAAATCGCGGTAAGAGGTGAAGCTGTTCGAGGATCTTACTCAGTTTTTGGTGACAACTACATAATAGATGCTTGGATCAATCACAAGGGCATGACAGCATTGGTCAGGTTTTGTTGGATAATAGAATTCGGGACCGACTTCCCACGTCTGACAACCTGTTATGTAAGGAGGTAGGCGATGGATGATATTCACGAGAATGATGTTGTGGCATTACTTATCGATCAACCTGATGCAGGGCTTCGCCGGGGAGACATTGGTACTGTAATACACGTTTTTGCCGCCACTGCTGATCATCCACATGGTTTCGTGGTTGAATTTATTGATGAATCCGGAAATATCCAAGCTCAGGCCGATATCGTGGACCCATCTCTCATTGTAAAACTGCGATATCGGCCTGCACGCGAGGCGGCGTGATAAGTAATGAGATCACGATCGCAACATGCAAAGTGATAGAACCGATCTCTTATGATTAGCAAACTTAGTAAGACAGGATTTCAGGATTACAAGATAAATCTTGTAATCCTGAAAATCATGTAAATCATGTAAAGCAATGATGCGACTGCCCAAATTTGAATACCACACTCCGCAAAGCATCGCGGAGGCGGTGAAAATTATGGCCGGTGCTGGGCCTGCAGGGCAGTTTGTTGCCGGGGGAACCGATCTGTATCCCAACATGAAGCGGCGGCAGCAGATGCCGAAGACCGTCATCTCCGTGATGCGGCTTGCCGAACTCAACCAGATTACAGGCGATGGAAGTGGAGGCTTGCGTATTGGCGCTTCCGTAACTCTCACAGACATCTGCGAACATCCGATCATCAATCGTGACTACCCTGTCGTGGCAAAAGCCGCTCGCACTATCTCGACACCGATACTCCGAAACATGGGTACCATCGGCGGCAACCTCCTGCTCGACACGCGCTGCAACTATTACGATCAGAATTACGAGTGGCGGAAAGGCATCAATTTCTGTCTTAAGAAAGACGGCGACGTTTGCTGGGTCGCACCCGGAAGCTCGAAGTGTTGGGCCGTACAATCTTCTGACCTCGTTCCGGTGATGGTCGCAATCGGCGCGAAGTTACGTTTCGTTTCAACGCTCGGCGAGCGCGTAATCGACGCAGCGGGGTTATACAACGATGACGGCATCGATTATCTCCATAAACGTCCGGACGAACTGCTCGTAGATATTCAACTGCCGCCGACAAATGGTTGGCGTGCTTCCTATCAAAAGCTGCGGCGGCGCGGCGCGTTTGATTTTCCTGTACTCGGCGTTGCCGCCTGGATCACCACGGACCACACGACCGTGCAAGACGCTCGCATCGTGCTTGGCGGCATTGCGCCGGCTCCTGTCGAAATCAAAGAAGCAGCCAGTGCATTGATTGGGAAGCCATTTGCCGACGATCAAATCCGAGCTGCGGCCGAAGCTGCGTATGTTAAAGCTCGCCCACTCGACAACACAGATTTCGTCTACCAGTGGCGCAAGCAAATGGCGCGACAGTACACACTCCGCGCCTTGAGAGACCTTCAGGTTTAACCACGAAGACACGAAGACACTAAACAAACCTCACTTTGTGTCTTTGTGCCTTTGTGGTTAACTCTCACCGTGAGTCAGGTAGCAGCAATTCTCCTCGCCGCCGGTCAGTCCAGCCGCATGGGCGCTTTCAAGCCGCTTCTTCCCTTCGGAAACAAAACCGTCATCGAATCCTGCATCGACTATTTACGCGGCGGTGGGGTTGAAACGATCGTCGTGGTGCTGGGCCATCGTGCGGATGACGTTCGCAAGAAATTAACCGGAGTCACATTCGCCTTTAATCCCGATCCGAATAGCGAGATGGGCGCCTCTATTGCAGCAGGAGTTGAGCAACTCCCAACGACTGTCCAGGCAACTTTGATTGCCTTGTGTGATCATCCCGCAGTTCCGGCGAGCGTAGTATCTAATCTCGTTAAGAAGTGGCAAGAGGGCGCTCGTTTGATAATACCAACCTGGCAAGATCGCGGCGGCCATCCAGTGCTGGTGGATCTCAGCTTTAAGGCCGAACTGCTCAGTCTGGGCGAAAGCGGCGGATTGAGAGCCTTTTTTGATGCCCATTCCGAAGAGGTCGAACGCATCCCAGTCGAATCGCCCTTCATTGCTCGCGACATGGATACGTGGGATGATTATAGCGCCCTGCATCAGGAAGCGACCGGTGAACCGGCCCCTGAACCGTTACCGAATCAGACCAACGAAACTCTGGACGCATTCATCTAATGCACCAGTCGAACGGTAATCGAAACGTTCGGCGAAGGAGAAAGATGGTTCTAAACACAAAGAAACGGATGCTGGCCGGGCTGATGACGGTGCTGGCAGGCTTCAGCGCTTATGCGCAGAACCGCGCCCAGGCAGTTGAGTTTTCACTGCCGTCAACGGATGGTCAAACCGTTACGTCCGGGAGTCTTCGTGGTGAGGTTGTGGTGCTGGCGTTTGGCGCCTCGTGGCTCCCGTTGTCAAAAACTCAACTGCAAGGCGTGAGAAAGCTTGCCGACGAATACAGCAACCGAGGCGTTGTGGTTTACTGGGTCAGCACTGAGTCTAACGATCCCAAGTCAAAGAATTTCGCGAGTGACGAACAACTGCGAGCGTTTGCGCAAAAGTATGGTTTGAAAGTCACTGTGCTGCGAGATCCCGATGGTATAGTTTCGAAGAAGTTTGGGGTGGACCAGCTACCGTCCGTAGTAATACTCGACAAAGAGGGAAACATGTCTGGGGCGCCAATTGGCGGACTCGATCCCCAGGGAAACCTCGCCGGTCAGTTGGCCTCGCGACTGGATAAGCTTCTGTAATCTACAGCAATTCTGTAAGGCGCAAAGCCATCCACAGTTACACAGATTATTTTTCTGTGTAATCTGTGGATGGCTTTGTTAATCTGTCGCGTATGGCATTCACAGTGATTAATCCGCAATCTCTCGGGGCGCCGAGTGGTTACTCGAACGGGCTCCTCACAGATGCAGGAGGCAGGCTGCTTTTTATCGCGGGCCAAATCGCCTGGAATGAAAAGCAACAGATCGTTAATGACGACTTCGTAGAACAGTTTGATAGAGCGCTCCAGAACGTGATTACAGTAGTGAACGGCGCCGGAGGAGAAGCAACTGATATCGTGCGGCTGGTGATGTACGTGACCAACAAGCTCGAGTATCGCGAACGCACCAAAGAAGTCGGAGAACGTTATCGAAAACACATGGGGAAACACTTTCCGGCGATGGTCCTGGTCCAGGTAGCAGGGCTGGTTGACGACGCTGCTAAAGTTGAGATTGAAGGGATGGCGGTGTTGCCGGCATGAAACAACCAACATCTTTTCTTTACGAACAGGACCAGCTCGGCATTGCTACCATCACGCTGAATCGTCCCGAGCGGCTGAATGCGCTGACGTTCGAAGTTTATCAGGAATTGATTGACACGTTTGCGGCTTTGCGCGACGAGCGTGAAGTTCGCGTTGTGGTGGTCACAGGCGCCGGAAAGGCGTTCTGTTCCGGCGGAGACGTGCACGACATCATCGGCGAGCTGTTCAGCCGGAACATGGAAGGCTTGCTCGAGTTCACTCGCATGACCTGCGAACTGGTGCAGAACATTCGATCCCTGTCGAAACCGGTCATTGCGAGTCTAAATGGCACGACAGCAGGGGCCGGCGCCTGCATCGCGCTTGCTTCCGATCTTCGCATCGCGTCCGAAGAAGCGAAGATAGCTTTTTTATTTGTGAAGGTGGGCCTCGCAGGCACCGACATGGCTGCGTCGTATCTCTTGCCGCGCGTCGTAGGACTTTCCAAAGCTACAGAGATGCTTTACACGGGTGACTTCGTTAGCGCCGCTGAAGCCGAACGAATCGGTCTCTACAATCGCGTCGTGCCTGCAAGCGAATTGGCGACAGCCACGCGCAACTTCGCAGAGCGACTGGCTCGCGGCCCGGCCTTCGCATTAGGCAAGACGAAGGAGATGCTCAATCGCGAGCTCGATATGGACTTGCAAGCGGCGCTGGAAAGCGAAGCACAGGCGCAGGCGATCTGCATGCAACATCCTGATTATCGCGAGGCGTACGAAGCTTTCGTGGCGAAGCGAGAAGCGAAGTTTAGATGATTGCCATTTGAACCACAAAGACACGAAGACACAAACTGAATAATTGATTTGTGTCTTCGTGACTTTGTGGTGCAATCGGCAATTGGAAATTGGCAATAAAAAACAAATGGATCGGCTAATCTCCCAACTTCCTTTCTTCACTCCTGAACATCGCAACCTTGTGCAAGGCGTCGCGCAATTCGTCACGCAGGAAATCGAACCGCGGGCCGCGTCCGAAGAAAACGTCGAGCAACTCGCCAAAGACCTGGTCAACAGTTTGGCTGCGGCAGGACTGCTGAAATACTCCGTCGCGGAGACAAAGCTCGACGTCCGTTCCCTCTGTTTGATACGAGAAGCGCTTGCCTACTCGTCCTCGCTTGCCGATCTCGCTTTCGTCATGCAAGGACTGGGAACTTTTGCGATCGCGCAGTCTGCTCCAGATCACGTTCGTGAGTTTTGGCTCTCGCGTGCGGCCAACGGCAAAGCTATCGCCGCGTTCGCGCTAACTGAGCCTGAAGCGGGATCCGACGTCGCCGCGATCCAGACTACAGCTCGCCGCGACGGTGAAACGTACGTCATCGACGGTCGCAAGCGTTTTATTTCAAATGCGGGCATCGCCGACCTCTACACCGTCTTTGCCAAAACCGGGACGCGTGATGACGGCCGGCCGATGCTTTCCGCATTCGTGGTCGGTTCAAAGATGCAAGGTTTCAGCGTTGTCGAACGCACGTCGTTGATCGCGCCTCATCCAATCGGCGAAATTGCTTTCAACGGGTGTCGTGTGCCGGTTGAAAATATGATTGGAAACGAGGGAGACGGTTTCAAACTGGCGATGGAAACACTCGACACGTTTCGCGCGAGCGTGGGCGCTGCCGCCTGTGGCATGGCGCGCCGAGCACTCGACGAGGCAGTTCGTTATTCATCGAATCGCAAACAGTTCGGACGATTACTGTCCGAACATCAACTGGTCCAGGCGAAGCTGGCAGACATGATCACCGAGCTCGATGCCGCACGACTGCTTGTCTACCGCGCCGCTCATGCGCGCGACACGGACACCGGCAGGTTTACTCGAGAAGCCAGCGAAGCGAAGTTATTTGCCACTGAAGCCGCCGGAAGAATTATCGACAGCGCAGTTCAGATCCACGGCGGCGCCGGATTGATCAGTGGCAGTATTGTCGAACGCCTGTATCGCGACGTCCGAGCCTTGCGCATTTACGAAGGCACGTCAGAAATTCAGAAACTCGTAATCGCCGGCCAGCTTCTGAAGGAGCAATAATTGAATGAAGCCACTTTCTCCAGATACAACTCCTGAAGCCCAAGCGAAGCATTACGAATTGATGCGACAACTATCGCCGGAGCAGAGACTTTCCCTGGCGTTTGCACTTACGAATGCCACCCGCAAACTTATCCTCGCGGATCTGCAATATCGTTTTCCTCAAGCGGATAAGGATGAGATCAGACGTAGATTTATTGCGCGCGTGTTGCCTCGAGAAGATGTGATCCGTGCTTATGGCTTTGATCCCAAGGCGGAAGGTTTCTGAAATCTCCAATGGAGCTTCAAGTTTCAGTTTTGTCGCAGATAGCTACTGCTTTGGATCAACTGGGTATTCCTTACGTGTTAGTGGGCTCATTTGCCAGCTCAATGCATGGAATGTATCGCGCGACGGCTGATATAGATATTCTTGCCGATATTAAAACAGAACAAGTTCGTCCGCTTTTTGAAGCGCTGCGAGATAGCTTTTATGTGGACGAGCACGTGATGCGAGAAGCTGTTACTAAACGACGCTCGTTTAATGCCATCCACTTTGATTCTGTCTTTAAGGTGGACTTCTTCGTAGCGAAGTCTGATGACTTTGCTCTTGCCCAGCTCAATCGGAGGCAGCTAAGAAAAGTCTCGCCTGATAGCGATGAAGCCGTGTACGTTGCGACTGCGGAGGATACCATTTTGGCCAAGCTCCGGTGGTACCAGGCTGGAAACGAAACATCGAACAATCAATGGAATGATGTTTTGGGCATCTTGGGAACGTCGAAGCATACGTTGGACCTCGATTATTTGCGGCTTTGGGCCGGAAAGCTTGGCCTCACTGATCTATTGGAAAAAGCAGTTGGCGATGCGCAGGAAGAGTCTGAATGAAGATTAACGTCATTGGTGGTGGGCCGGCGGGGTTGTATTTTGCGATCCTGATGAAGAGGGCCGCTGCGTCGCATCAGATTAAGATCTATGAACGCAATGGTCCTGACGATACGTTTGGTTGGGGTGTGGTTTTCTCAGGGAAGACTCTCGCCAATCTGCGCGCGGCCGATGAAGAATCGCATGCCGAGATCACCGAACAATTCGCGGCCTGGGACAACGTTGATGTAGTTCATCGTGACGCCAAGGTTTCGATTCATGGCAACAGCTTCTCGGGAATTGCCCGGCTCCAGTTGCTAAAAATCCTCCAGCGACGCGCAGAGCAACTGGGAGTCGAGCTCGAGTTTCGGACTGAGATTCATGATATCGAGTCGTTGCGACACGACTGCGATCTGTTAGTAGCGGCTGATGGCGTGAACAGTACCGTGCGGCAGCGCTATGCCGAACAGTTACAACCCGAACTCGACGTGCGCGCGAACCGATACATCTGGTACGGAACGAATCAACTGTTCCATGGGCTGACACTGACCTTTCGTGAAAATGAGGCGGGCACTTTTGCCGCCCACTCCTACAAGTTCAATTCGACTACAAGTACATTCATCGTCGAGTGCGATCCGCGGACCTGGGATAAAGCGGGCTTTGCGCTCATGGGCGACGAGCAGACGCGTGAGTATCTCGGCGAAGTTTTTTCGGCCGATCTAAAAGGTCACCGGCTGCTGTCGAACAATTCGAAGTGGATCAACTTCCTGCTCGTAAAAAACAAGAACTGGTTTTTCGAGAATGTGATGCTCATTGGCGATGCACTGCATACGGCGCACTTTTCAATCGGCTCGGGCACCAAGCTGGCAATGGAAGATGCGATTGCGCTCGCTGAGTCGTTTCAGGAAAGATCGAATGTTCATGAGGCTCTCAGGAACTTCACTGCGAAACGTCGGCCTGTGATCGAAGACTACCAGGCAGCGGCTTTTGAAAGCATGATCTGGTTCGAGAACGCCTCCAGGTACATGCATCTGAGTCCGCTTGGACTTGCGTTTACGTTGATGACGCGAAGCGGGCGAGTTACGTATGAAGATCTAAAACGGCGCGACCCGGATTTTATTCAACGTTATGAATCAGCCACGGATGTTCACGGATAACCAGCGCGGTGGTTCAAGGCGGCGCCGTCCCTCATCGACAGTAGCAATACCCGGCTCGTCCAGATCTACGCGGTCCCACAATTTGCACGTAACAGGCCGATGCGCCTGGTCGAGTGCTTCGCAATAATTCGTGTAGGTGCAACGACGCACTTCATCACCACGACCGAGTCTCACCTTTGTAAACCAATCAGGATCGGCAAGCGCCTGGCGCGCCATGCCAACAATGTCCGCGTGACCGTGACGCAAGATTTCTTCGGCTTGCTCAAATGTTGATATCCCACCCGTCGCCACGACAGGCGTGGAAAGTCCCGCTGCATTAACCGCCTGCTTGATCGCCGCAACGAGCGGAACGCTTCGTCCAAACGGCCCGGTCTCATCGGAGAGCACGGTGGGCATGCACTCATATCCGCTTTGGCCCGTGTAAGGATAGACAGCCTGGCCCACCTTCGGCTGCTGGGCATCTTCAAACTTACCGCCTTTCGACAGCGACAGGAAATCAAACCCCGCGGCGGCAAATTCACGAGCGTAGTAAATGGCGTCTTCGACTCGACTGCCACCCGCAATCACTTCATCCGCCAAAAACCGCACGCCCACCACGTAATCATTACCCACCCGCTCACGCACCTCTCGATAAACCTCGAGCGGCAAGCGAACGCGATTCTCTCGCGATCCGCCGTAACCATCGGCACGATCATTCTGCGCGCTCAAAAAGCCCGCCATCGTATAGGCGTGCGCATAGTGAAGCTCCACTCCATGAAATCCAGCCTCGCGCGCACGATTGGCAGCCGCCGCAAAGATGCCAGGCAGTTCGCGAGGCAGCTCGCGAATGTGCTTCAAGTGCATGTCGGTAACGCGTTCTCGATAACCAAACTGCAAAGCTTCCAATTCACGCGGTCTCAGCACAGCAGTAATAACTTCATCGCCGGCATTCAACAGAAACTCACGCACATCAGCATCGCGAGCGGACAGCCATGCCTCATCCTTCATCACTTGGGCCAATGCGCGGCGATGGTGCTCATCAACCTGCAAAAAGCGTTGGAAGTATTTCAACTTCTCCGGCCGCCTCTTCACCGCGAGAAAGTCGATGATCTGAATAAACAGCAGTGTCTGGCCATCACTGGCTTCTCGCACCGTCTCGACCAGCTTGCGCAAACCCGGAATGAACCGGTCGTCGCCAATGCGAAGCAAAGGACCACTCGGAATGTCGCGTACGCCCGTCGCTTCCACCACGAGCACTCCCGGACGTCCTTCCGCAAAGCGGCGATACCAATCAAGATTCTGCTGCGTAACAAAGCCATCGTCAGTCGCGCGCCACGGCACCATAGCGGGCACCCACGTCCGGCTGCGTGCTTCAAGATTGCCGAGGGCAATCGGACTGTACAGTCGCGACCGCGCCGCCTCCTCGGCTGCCGGCCAGCGAGTCTCCAGTATTTTGTGCCGGATGGGATTAGCAAACTTCCACATGTTTCATTCCACAGATTACACGGATTACGCGGATATGAGTAATCTGTTACATTTACCGCAGGAGGACGACCTGATTGTCAGACGAGTTACTGAAGTGGCGCAGCGAGTTTCCGATTCTCGATAAAACTGTCTACCTGATCTCGCATAGTCTCGGGGCGATGCCCAGAGCTACCTATGAACGGCTCCACCAATACGCGGACGAATGGGCGACCAGAGGCGTGCGCGCGTGGGCAGAGGGCTGGTGGGACATGCCAGTCACGCTCGGTGACGAACTCGCCAAAATCATTGGCGCCGATCCGGGCAGCGTCGTCATGCACCAGAATGTATCTATCTGCCAGTCGCTGGTGCTTTCATGCGTCGAGCCGACGCCGCAGCGAAATAAGATCGTTTATTCAGAACTAAACTTTCCTTCGGTGATGTACGTCTATGAGGCCCACGCTCGCGACGGGAAGCTGCAAATCGAAACGGTAAAATCCGACGACGGGATGACAGTCTCTCTGGAAAAGATGCTGGCTGCGATAGACGAGACGACACTGCTTGTTCCCTTCTCTCACGTTCTTTTCAAGAGCGCTTTTCTTCAAGACGCCAGGGCAATAATTGAGCGCGCACATGAAGTCGGCGCGATGGTCGTGCTCGATACGTATCAATCCGCCGGCACGGTTCCATTCAGCGTAAAAGAGTTGAACGCAGACTTCGCTACCGGCGGCTCAGTCAAGTGGCTCTGTGGCGGACCAGGCGCGGGTTACCTGTACGTCAGACCTGATTTGCAGGCTAAGCTGGAACCCAAGACGACCGGCTGGATGGCCCATGAAGCACCCTTCGCGTTCGACACGGAATTACACTACGCAAGTAATATCAAGAGATTCCTGCACGGTTCACCCGCCGTCCCCGCGCTGTATGCGGCGCAATCAGGTTACCGGATCATCAACGAGATCGGTGTCGAGAAAATTCGTGAGAAGAGCATGCGCCAAACGGATTACCTATTCGATCTCGCGGAGGAAGCAGGTTTCAAAGTAACGAGCCCAAAAGATGCCAGGCAGCGTGGAGGAACTATCACCATCGCGCATGAACACGCAGCCGCTGTCGCGAAGGAACTCATCCGTCGCGAATTTATTATCGACTACAGGCCGGGCGCCGGTATTCGCATCTCGCCTCACTTCTACACGACGGATAATGAGTTGGAACTCGTGATCGAGGAAATGAAGAAGATCGGCGACTCCGAGAGTTATCGAGAACATGAGGCCGCGGGAGCTGCGTTTTAGATGGCAAAAAATTACGGCGACAATCCGCCTCTTTCTTACAACAAGTATCTTCGTGTCCAGGATCTGATTAACCTTCAGGATTGCCTGTCCACTCCCGCACATCACGACGAGTTGCTTTTCATAACCGTGCATCAGGCCTATGAACTGTGGTTCAAACAGATTCTTCACGAGCTCGATGCGGCGATTTTATTGATGGAAGAAGATCGCATACCGGCGGCCTCTCGCGCTTTGAGACGCGTAGTGGAGATTGAAAAGTTACTGGTGAAACAGATCCATATCCTCGAGAGCATGACGCCGATCAATTTCCTGGCTTTTCGCGATCAACTCAATCCAGCCAGCGGTTTTCAATCGATGCAGTTTCGGGAGATCGAATTCTCTTCGGGTTTGAAAGATAAAGTTATCCTTCGTGAATTCTCGGATGATGAATTTGCTTTTAAGCGTCTGCAGGCGCGAATGGGCAATCCTTCGTTGGCAGACTGCTTTTATCGCGTGCTTCAACGTCGTGGTCTGAATGCTCCACTCAACTCGGCAGACGCCGATGCCGGGCAACAGAAAAAAGCGTTTGACGAACGCACTCACGCAGTGCTCGAGGTCCTTACTCACTTTGAAGAGCGTTATGAAGAGTTTCAACTCGCCGAGGCGTTGCTCGAACACGATGAATACTTCTCGCTCTGGCGCTCGCATCACATAAAGATGGTGGAGCGCATGGTCGGGGCAAAGCGTGGAACTGGTGGGTCAGAAGGTATCGGTTATCTCAAAACCACTCTCGACAAAAAATTCTTTCCGGAGCTATGGGAAGCACGCACCTATCTCGATATTACTCACGGTGAAGGCGGCTGCCCGTTTGCTCACTAATGACCAGGAGCGGGGGCAAGCCACCCTTCCTGACTTGTTATCCTTTCTAGAGAGCTGGGAAAGAACAAGTCAGGAAGGGTGGCTTGCCCCCGCTCCGCCGAGGTAAGTGGATGGAGGCGATCAGAGTGCAGACTTCGTTTCCCGAACGCTTCAACATGGCCGATTACTTCCTCTACCACAATCTGGAGGAAGGCCGGGAAAATAAGGTCTGCCTGTATTTTGAAGATCGGACGTGGACCTATGGAGAAGTCGCGCGACTCTCGAACCAAACGGGAAACGCGTTGCGCGAGTTTGGCGCCGACATTGAAGACCGAGTGCTGCTGGTCCTGCCCGATTGTCCGGAGTTTGTTTGGACCTGGTTTGGAGCCGCGCGTATCGGATCGGTGATCACGATGGTCAATCCGCTGCTGCCGGTGGCGGATTATGAGTACTACCTCGACTATACACGCGCCAGAGTTGCAGTCGTTCATGAATCACTGCTGAAAACTTTTGCCGAAGCGGCTACAAGCGCGCGCTACTTGCGCAGTGTCCTGGTCGCAGGCGATGAAGCTGAATTACCTGAGACTAAAAACGTCCGCTGGGCCGGTCTTAACCAAATCGTAAACGCCGCTCCTGAAGAATGCTCACCAGCCGACACTCGTCGTGACGATATTGCGATCTGGTTATTCACGTCAGGCTCCACAGGCCATCCCAAAGGAGCGGTCCATCTTCAGCACGATCTGCCCTTCAATACGGAAGTATTCGCGAAAGCCACAATGGCCGTTTGTGCCGACGACCTGACTGTTTCTGTACCCAAGCTCTTCTTCGGGTACGCCACCGGCACTAATCTGCTTTTCCCTTTCGCAGTCGGTGGAGCAACGGCGCTCTTCTCGGAACGATCGACAGCGGAAAAGATGTTTGAAGTGATCAAGCGCTTTCGACCGACGATTCTCACGACCGTTCCCACGATGATCAACTCGATGCTCAACGTACCCGGCGCTTCAGCCGAGGATCTTTCCAGCCTGCGATTCTGTTATTCGGCCGGCGAGGCTTTGCCGAAAGAACTTTACGAACGTTGGATGAGCGCCTTCGGTGTGGACATCTGCGACGGGATCGGATCCGCCGAGATGTTTCACATCTACATCACCAACCGGCCCGGCGACATCAAGCCTGGCAGTCTCGGCCGCATCGTCGAGGGTTACGAAGCCAGGATTGTCGATGCGGAAGATAAAGAGGTCGCCACCGGCGAAATGGGAACACTGCGGATCAAAGGCGACTCGGCGGCGCTCTGTTATTGGAACGCTCACGAGAAGTCGAAAGAGACGTTTGCCGGCGACTGGTGCACCAGCGGCGATCAGTTTCACGTCGATGAAGATGGTTACTACTGGTATCACGGCCGCACGGACGACATGCTGAAAGTGTCAGGCGTTTACGTCGCGCCGGCGGAGATTGAGAATTGTCTGTTGCAGCATCAGGCGGTGTTGGAGTGCGCAGTTGTGGGACATGAAGCAGACGGACTCGTGAAGCCGAAAGCGTTCGTTGTGTTGCGTGAAGGGTTTGAAGGCGCTGATGAGCTCGCGGAAGAGATCAAGCAGTTCGTGAAGGACCACATCGCGATCTACAAGTATCCGCGCTGGGTAGAATTCGTCAGCTCCCTCCCCAAAAACGATCGCGGCAAGATCGATCGCAGAAAACTAAAATAAGCCGCGGATTATCTTCTCCGTTCGAGATCGTAATCGCGCAGGCGGCGGTAGAGTGTTGAGGGTGAGATGCCGAGGATTTCCGCGGTCTTGCCTCTGTGCCAACCGGTCTGTTCGAGCGCGGCGAGTATCTGCTGCCGCTCAACTTCCCTCAGCGAGCCGGGTGCGGACGAAACAGCCGGCACGACAGGCATCTCGCCATTAGCCGCTGACGGCGCGACGCCAGACAACACAGGCGCAGCAATCGCAGGCCTCGTAACCTCAGGCGGAAGCTCCGAAAGTGTAATCCGGCCGTTATTCGAAAGAATCACCGCACGCTCCAAACAGTTCTTCAACTGCCTCACATTCCCCGGCCAGCTATACAAGCGCAATGCAGTGAAAGCTTCTTCATTCAATTCGGGCGGATGAGTGCCGGCAATCTGTTTAAGCAGGTAACGCGCGAGCGGCTCGATGTCCTCCGGTCTCTCTCGCAACGGCGCAAGACTGATCTGGAAGCCGTTGATTCGATACAACAGATCCGATCGAAACACTCCATCGTTAACAACCGTATCGAGATTCCTGTTCGTAGCCGCGACAATCCGAACATTGACCTCAACCTTGCGCACGCCTCCAACCCTGAAGAACGTCCGCGTCTCGATCGCACGCAGAAGTTTTGCCTGTAACTGCGCCGGCAACTCTGTTACTTCATCGAGAAACAGCGTTCCGCCGTCAGCCAACTCAATCAAACCGAGTTTTCTGCCCTTTGCTCCCGAGAATGCTCCAGCCTCGTAACCAAACAACTCCGACTCGAGCAACGACTCCTGAAACGCCGCGCAGTTCAAATCGACAAACGAAGCTTCCGAGCGGCCCGATAGCCTGTGAATGGCATGGGCCACCAGCTCTTTTCCCGTCCCCGATTCGCCCGTAATCAACACTGACGCTTCCGAAGGCGCCACACGCTCAATCAATCTAATCGCCTCTTTCATTACTTCAGACACAGAGACGATCTCCGGCAAAGCCGACTGCCGCGCCAACTGCTCGCGCAGCCGCACGTTATCCACGCGCAGCCGTCGCTTATCCGCGGCCTGCTTCACGCGAACGTCAAGCTCTGTAATGCTGTAAGGCTTCGTGAGGTAGTCGTAAGCGCCAAGCTTCATCGCCTCCACGGCGGTTTCCACTGTCGCCTGGCCCGTCAACATGATCACTTCCGGCGGATTGGGCCGCTGATGAACGCGTCGCAGCAGTTCCATCCCGTCAATGCGCGGCATGTTTATGTCACACAACAACACATCCACATTGCTCTCTTCCAGCCGTCGCAGCGCGGCTTCACCATCGGGCGCGGCCTGCACGCGGTAACCCAGACGCTCCAATTCCTTTTGCAGGACGAGGCGGAGGTTGGCCTCATCTTCTGCTATCAGAATCCGTGCCTGCTGTTGCTGCTCACTCAAACTGTCTGTTCCTCGCTTAGATTGACTGCGGAGAGAGCGATCGTGAAAGTGGTGCCTGCTCCCACGGTCGATTGCACGTCAAGGGTGCCGCCGTGCTCCGTTAAGATACCATAACATACGGCAAGGCCGAGACCTGTTCCTCTTCCAATTTCTTTCGTTGTGAAGAAGGGTTCAAAGATCTTGGGAAGATTCTCAGGCGGAATTCCGACGCCTGTATCGCTGACTTCCACGACGACCTTATCGCTTTCGTTGCGCCCGTTGATCGTCAACACGCCGCTCTCGCCCATCGCATCCAGCGCATTCGTCGCCAGGGCAATTACAGCCTGTTGCAACTGACCGGGATCTCCGGAAACCGGCAGTAAGTCGTGAGCCAATTCAACTTTGAAATCGACTGCCGAACTTCGCTTCTGGTGTGAAAGTAAACGCACGGCTGAGCGAATGACGTCAGCCAGGTTAATCGTCACGTGATCCGAATTGCGCGTGCGGCTGAAATCGAGCAGGCCCATCGTAATGCTCTTGCAACGGAACGCTTCGCTGCGAATCAGTCCAAGATATTCGCGCAGATCTTCGAGCGACGATGAACCGTTGAAGGCGCCTTCGTTCACGCGCGCTTCCAGCGACTCAGCACACGCCGAGATGGTCGCGAGCGGGTTGTTGATTTCGTGTACGACTCCCGCCGCCAGCCGTCCAACCGCAGCGAGTTTCTCAGCGCGCGCAATGGCGCGATTCGCTTCAACGCGATCCGTGACTTCCTCGCCGACAGTAATGACATGCGTCACTTGCCCGGTGTTGTCGGTCCACATCGGGATCTTGCTGATTACCCAGTGGCGGATGTCGCCGTTTGGCGATGGGGTCTCCTGATCGATGCGTTCGATCTCGCCGCTCGCAAACACACGAGCAAACTCCTGCTCCAGCATGTCGCGCGGTTGTCGCGTCAGGACGTTGAAAACGTTCTTGCCTAGAACTGAACCACGCGGAATGCCGAGCTCGCCGAGTTCGCGATTGCGGTTCCAGGCAACGACGCGATAGTCACGATCAATGGCATAAAGCGACAGCGGCAGGCTATCGACGATTGCTTCGATAAAACGTTTCTGTGCTTCAATCTCGGCAGTTCGCTTCTCGACTTCTCGCGCGAGACTCAGCGAGGTGTCGCGTGCAGCTTGATAGAGCGAGCAGATGTGTGCCGCCAAAGATGTCTGTTGCGCAGCAGCATCGATCAAACGCCTCTCCGTCTCACCGCATTCCTCGCGACGATCGAAGGTGACGATCAGCGCACCCTTTGTGCGACCGGCAAAGCGAAGTGGCGACACGTATTCCGTAACGTGAATATCATCGTGAAGCAGAAAGGAGTTCTTTTCAGTGATCAGTAATGAGTTGGCGGAGTCAGCCGAGCGCAGCCAGTTTTGCAGGGCCTCGCTGTCGAGTAGTGACGTGTCGTCCGCAGTACCTTCTCTATCGAAGACGCACATCGCGTGTTTGTCTCGACCGACAGTCACGTACACGCCGCAAAGCGATGCGTCGAGAGCCTCGTACGTGGCGCCTGCGACGCGTCTGACTAACTGCTCGGGTTCCAACGCGCGTAAAAGTCCGCGACCGATGTCAGACAGGAACCTGAGTTCGCGATTGCTGCCGATGAGAGCCCATTCGCGCTGCGAAGTCCGGACGTGAAGACTGACACGTGAGAGCAGCTCGCCTGGCGTCGAGGGTTTAGTGATGTAGTCGTCGGCACCGGCTGTGAATGCCTGGACCTTGCGCGTTTCATCGTCGCTCTCCGAGAGGGCGATGATCGGCAACTTGCTCGTCGTAGGTTGTGCGCGAAGCAGCTTGCAAAGCGCGAGGCCATCGACGCCGGGCATCTCGAGATCAAGTGCGACGAGATCGCAGCGCACGCCCCTCAGGACGCGCAGCGCTGAACCGGCTTCGGTGGCAGTGACAACACGATACTGCGCAGTCTCGAAGATTTCGCGCAGCCTTTCACGGGCGGCGGCGTCATCATCAACTATAAGAAGTGTTGCGCTTTGATTTTCGGCGGGAACAACCATGCTTTCAACCATTTCGATTGAAAGCGATAACCGAGGAATATGTCAAGATTTTCGTTAAATTAGCCGCTGATTTCACGGACTAATACTGATTAGAACGGACTGATCCGTAATAATCCGTGAAGATCTGTGGCCCGACTTCACCCGGTACATCTCATGATCGGCAGCGACCACCAGTTGGTCCAATGTCTCTCCGTCAATCCCAAACGTTGCCGTGCCGACGCTGATTCCAACACGCGCAAACCGGTTCCGGCCCACAGCAAGAGAGAACTTCGAAACCGCGTTGTCGATGCGAGTACATAGATCCTCAACCTGCGCGCCGACCACTTCCTGCACCAGTGCCACAAACTCATCCCCGCCGTAACGCGCGAGAAAATCATACTCCCGCAACTGTCCCTGGATGATGTGCGCAACTTCGCGCAGCATTTTATCGCCTGTCTTGTGACCATGCGTGTCGTTCACGTTTTTGAACTCATCAAGATCCATCATGACGACCTGGAAAGTCCGGTCGGTACGGCGCGCGCGCGCCGCTTCTTCTTCAAAGCGCAGATCAAGATAACGGGCATTCGGCAAGCCGGTGAGCGGATCGGTTAACGCATTCGACTCTGCTTCGGCATGCTGCATCGCATTTCCCAGCGCGTCCGAAGCGAGGCGTGTGACGGTCTCGAGCAGTCGCATGTGGTCGTCAGTATATTGTTCGAGCTCACTCGAATAGACGGAGAGCGCTCCAAGCAAGAGGTCGTCCTTGAACAGAGGCAGCGAAGCCATCGAACGATATTTAATCGCCGCTTCCGGGTTTATGTCAGTGAAGTCAAGACTGGGATGAAGCTGGTTAACGGGAGTTCGATTCGCCAGCGCAAATCCTGTGACTCCTTCTCCGAGCGCGATCGATCTTGCGGCCAGCTTCTGCGCGTTTTTGCCTACAGCGTGGCGCGCGGTCGCGTAACCTTTGGCCTCGTCGTAAAAATAGACGACGCAGGTGTCGAAGGGTACGACGTGGCCCACCTTGTCTACCAGGATCTCGAGAGTGTGTTCGACATTCAAAGACGTGCCGAATGTACGGGCAATCTCATATAGCGCATAGACTTCGCGGTGCGCGTTCTTGATCTGATCGTAAGCGACGTAAGACCCGCGCTCGCGCGTCTGAATCATGTCGAGATCGCTGAGTTGAATAGGCGGCTCAGTCGAGTAATTGGCTGGTTGATGTTGCAGGCCGAGCCTTTCAATCTCCGCGTCAAAACGCGGCAGATGTTTGATGAACTGTTCGACAACTACCGGATCGAAATGAATTCCCGCTCCTCGCAAAAGCAATGCAGTCGCCTCGTCGAGGGTCATGCTGCGACGAAAAGGTCGATCTTCGCGAACTGAGTCAAAGCAATCGACCACCGAGATTATGCGCGCAGTGATCGGGATCTGTTCGCCACGCAGCTTGTCAGGATAGCCGCGGCCATCCCATTGCTCGTGATGGTGCCTGATGATCGGAATGACGGGATACGGAAAATCCACGCGGCCCAGGATCTGTGCCCCAACGACCGTGTGGATCTTCATCTTCTCAAACTCTGCGGGTGTCAACGGCCCCGGTTTGTTCAAAATGTGCGGCGGCACGGCAAGCTTGCCGACGTCGTGGAGTAATGCACCCGCTTTGAGAGCGGCGATCTCCTCTGGAGAAAGCCCAAACACTTCGCCCATGCCGGCTGCGTAGATCTGCACGCGCCGGACGTGACAATGCGTTGTTTGATCTTTGGCGTCGATGGCGGTGGCAAGAGCTTCCGCAGTTGCAAGGTGAAGCTGACTCAGTGCTTCGACTTCGTTGGTTTTTGACTGCAAACGGATTCGCGCGCTGCGATAGATGAGATAAGTTGCAAGTATCGATAGGGGAGCGAGAACGAGGTATGGAAGCAGAAACGTGCCGAAGGTCAACTCCAGAGCAAGCGGTGCAACTAGCAAAGACCAGGAGATCCACAGTTGATTAGTAAGCCACCAATGAGCAAGCGACTCGCGCAACGAAGGTGCCGGAGACAGAACTGGGAGCAACTCAGCTCCATCTCCGGCAAATTGGGCAAGTGGCAGCCCTTGTCGGAAGAGCTGCCGTGCTGGGTGAGATGTTTGAGAAGGTGTCATAGAACTTTGCGGCTACGGACCCCGTGCGGAGAGCCCGCGAAACCAGAAGGCTTCTAAGCCGCGTCATGCCTGTTCTCAACTGGTGTGCCGCGCAAAAATCTCTGTATTTGTGATCACTGCTTGCACTGCATTCCATTCTGACAGGTCAGATTGAGAACTTCGTTCAACCTGATAAACTTAGCCGCGGATATGCCAACCCAAGTAGGTTACATCGACTTGCTGCGCCGCAATCGCAGCTTCCGGCAACTCTGGTTCGGGCAGGTTGTCAGCCAGATGGGCGACTGGTTCGATACCATCGCGCTCTACACAATCATTCTCCGGCTTACCGGTTCCGGTCGTGACATCGGTCTCCTTCTGGTCGCGCGCTTTGTTCCCAGCTTTTTGTTCGGACCGATCTCAGGCGTGATAGCCGACAGGTTCAGTCGCCAACGGATCATGATCGTGTCTGACTTGCTCCGCGCTGTTGTGGTTCTGGGGTTCCTGTTTGTACGTCGCGCAGACCAGTTATGGATCATCTACGTGCTGACGGTTTTCCAATTGGGTCTCTCAACTTTCTTCGAACCGGCGAAGACGGCCGCGATTCCGTCTATCGTCGAAGACCGTGAACTAGTTGCTGCAAACGCGATCTCTTCAGTGACGTGGTCGGTGATGCTCACACTCGGAGCGGCGATAGGTGGTTTTATAACGAGTTGGTTTGGAACTAACGTCGCGTTTATTCTCGACGCAGCCACCTACCTGCTCTCGGCAGCTTTGATCGCCAGTATCCGCGTCACCAAACGCAGAGCACGTCCACGACAAAAACTCTCATTTGGGCGGCTCCTTGGAATTACAGAAACCATCGAAGGGATTAAATACGTCAAGGACCGACCGCGCGTGCTGGCGTTGCTGCTGGTCAAACCCGCGTGGGGACTTGGCGGAGGCATACTTACTTTGCTGGCCGTGTTTGGTGAACGCATCTTTCCAGTCGGCAAAAACGCCGCCGGCGGGATCGGCGTTCTGTTTGCGGCGCGTGGAATAGGAACGGCAGTTGGTCCGATTGTGGCGCGGCGCGTTTCAGGCGAAGGGGATCGGCGCATGCAGGTCTCAATCGGATTAGCGTTTCTGCTCGCCGGGGTGTTCTACATGGCCTTTGGCAGCGCGACCAGTTTTGTTTTCGCGCTCATTGTGCTGGGAATCGCCCACTGTGGCGGCAGTATTCTCTGGGTTTTCTCCACGGTGATGTTGCAACGAGCGGTTGAGGACAACTTTCGTGGTCGTGTTTTCGCTGCCGAGTTGGCGTTGTTGACGTTGACTATGGCAGCATCGAACTACGCCACTGGTGAACTGCTCGACCGGTTTCGTATTTCTCCTCGTATCGTGACGATTGGCATCGGGATCTTTTTTCTGATGCCTGGTTTCGCCTGGTTTTTAACCAGGCGTTGGTGGGATCGGGAAAAAGAATATGCGAGTAAAAGTCGGAGTCATGGGCTCGGCAGCGCCCGAGAGTTCGCGGCTGGAGACGGGCAATACCCTGGTCGTGAAAGCTGAGCGACTGGCGCGCCTCATCGCTGAAAAAGACGTCGTACTGCTTACCGGCGCCACCACGGGCATCGTTTACGTTATCGGAAAGACAGCGCACGACGCAGGCTGTTTTCACATTGGAATCTCGCCTGGAAGCAACGAACGCGAGCACGTCGAGATGTATAAGCTTCCGCTTGATGCGTGTGACACGATTATCTACACGGGCTTTGGTTTGAAAGGACGAAATGTCGTGCTGGTGCGATCTTGCGACGTTGTGCTGTTTGTTGCGGGCGCGATGGGCTCGCTGAACGAATTCACGATCGCTCACGACGAGCGAAAGGTGATTGGGTGTCTCACGGGAACCGGCGGCGTTGCCGATGAGTCGGAGTATTTGCTACAGAGGTTTGGGAAGCATAGTAAGACACGGGTGTTGCTGAATGACGATCCGGAACGGCTGATTGATGATTGCTTGAATGGTTTGAAATAGTTAACCACAAAGGCACTAAGACACGAATAATGCATATTGTTGCGCGCTACGCGAGCCAGCCTATCGAACCTTCCGATTTTGAAAATAAGATCTGGCGGGAGTGTCAGCCGGTCACAATTGAGCACTACTGGTCAGGCGAACCAGCTCCGCCTTCGCGTCATGCCGAGGTGCGGATCTGCTGGTCCAGTGAGGCGCTGCACGTTCGCTTCGTTTGCGCGCAGCAGGAACCGTTGATTGTCAGTCCCGATCCGAAGACAGACAAAAAGACGCTGGGACTATGGGACCGCGACGTGTGCGAGATATTTCTCGCGCCCGATCCGGCGAATCCCCGGGTGTATTTTGAATTTGAAGCAGCGCCGACAGGCGAATGGGTTGACCTAGGAATAACGATCACGCCGTCAGGAAGAGAGACTGACTGGGACTTCGCTTCGGGTCTTACGACTGCTGCAAAACTCGACGGTGAACAGTTGCTGGTCGGAATGCGAATTCCGTGGAGCGAGGCTATTCCAAAACCTGAGGCAGGAGACGAGTGGCGAGTGAACCTCTTTCGCTGCGTTGGTCCGGAATCACCGGAGCGTTACCTGGCCTGGCGGCCGACGAGAACTCCCGAGCCGGCGTTCCATGTGCCTGACGCGTTCGGCTCGCTACTCTTCCAGTAATCCGCGGCTGAAGATCCGTGTAATCCGCGGCTTAAACCAGTTGCTGATTAGTGAGCACCTTCGCGACGTACTTCTCGAAACTTACGCGATCCGTATCGCTCATCTCCAAAATACGCGCGCCAATCAAGTAACCACTGTCATCTTCCAAACTCTCGTACCTGACCGTCGCCACCTTCATCTCCACTGGCCCACTCGGAAGCTCCAGCTTGACGTGCAGCTTTCGGTCGGTGCCGGCGAGATAGTGCTCCCCGATGCGAATCGCCGGCACAATCAACGCCAGCCCAGTGTTGCTGATATCGAGCGTATGGCCGTTCAGTGAAGGAAGACGGCGTGCGCCGTTACTATTTACTCTCGGATCTGACAAACTCAGAGTAACCGTCAGGCGTACCTGCACACGCCTATGCCGCCGCCGGTTGCCAATAAAACGGCGTAAACGTGACACGATTCTCCGGGGCAGTTCCGACATCTTTTGTTTCTCGGACCAGTTGAGGAAGGGCAAAAGCTCGGAAAGCTATCGGGGGTAGCCGCAGGGCCATTCTAGAAAACCTGCTTGCAATGACGCAACAGTTTAATTCTTTAAGACCAGCGGCTTGCCGCCGGCATCGCCACTTCGCACTCCGGAGGCGTCCAGATAAAACGACAGGCGGCCTGTGCGTCCGTATTGGACCGGCTCAGCCGTGGCGTACCAGGATTTGCCGTCCGGCGCGCGAACGATCTGAAAGCGGTAACCAGTCGAGTCGGTGCCTTCGATGTCTTTAGGAATCAGGCCGGCGGTGATGAGTTCGGCAGTGTTGGCGAATTGTCCGTTGTGTCCTTGGGCGTAGACCACCTGGGCGAGTGAGATGCGCGTCAGCATGTCCTGGACATCGCTGTGGTGGGCGTTAATGCGGGCCTCGAAGAAAAACTTTTTGCCCACTTTCTTAACGAGTTCGAGGTTCTCCTTATCGCCGACGATCCAGTTGTTATCGACCTTGATCAGTGAGGCAGGTTCAACTTTTTCTTTGCCGTTGGCGTCGAGCACCTTCACGAAGACAGTCGCTGCGTCGCCGCTAATCTGTTCGCCGGTGATGTCAATCTGCGGCGGAATTTTCTCGCTGACGGCGAGCGCCATCTTTTCAAAGTCCGGCCGCAGCTCTTCAAATTCCTGCGCCGAGAGGCCTTCGATTGCAGGCCGATAGATCGTTATTCCAAACGCCTCGCGAAACTTCTTCTCGCGCAGCATCTGGTAAAACTCACGCATCGTTTCGGTCGGCGTGCGCGGCGCCTGCGCGAAAGTTGGCGCGAGTCCCAGCAAGAGAAGCAGTGCGATGGCTAAAGTCCGCATAGGTCTGATCCGCGTTCATCCGCGAAAATCCGCGGCTACTCCTCTCGACGCACGATTGCCCTCGGTTTCAAAACCAACTCTCGTCCCACCAAATAAAGCAGAATCGTGAGCAGCAGGAACGGAATCATACCGAGTATGTCCGAACCTGGACCTTCAAAAAACCGATTATGAAGCGTCGCCCACTCCTCGAAGACCTTCAGTTGATTGGTGATACTTTCCTTCAAGTTCAGGAAAGCGTAGATCACGCCCGCCAATGTTGCTCCGGCAATGTAGCCAGAGGCGAGTAGCACTCCCGGACTCTTGTCCGTCTCGGCCGCCATCTGCTCTTCCGTCAGCCGCCGGTTTTCCGGTTTCCTGCGCAGGTACTTGTCCACCAGCCAGCGCACGGCGCCACCGACGAAAATTGGCGCCGACGTTGAAATCGGCAAATACACTCCCACGGCAAAAGCGAGTGACGGCACGCCGCTCAATTCAAGCACGATCGTAATCATCACTCCCAGCAACACGAGACCCCACGGCAGTTCGCGGCTCAAAATTCCCTTGATGATGTACGACATCAACGTCGCCTTCGGAGCCGTGTACTTGGCGACCGTGGCGTTGCTGCCCGGCACTTTGTCGTAGATGCCGTTGATTCCAGGATCTGCGAGGTAAACCGGAACGCCTTGTGCGTTGACGAGGTAACGACCGGCGGGCCCGTATTCAGTGCCGGTCTTGTGCACGATGTAATAGGAATTGGTATCTGAACTGGCCTGCCCACCCTGCAATCTCTCCTGCTTCGGCTGATCTCCGCTTTTCACAAACTGATCCGGAGTAAACCTGAACTCCGCCGGAAAGCTGAAATCCTTGGTCTGCGCAACTGGAACGTAAACACTGCCCGATTGATTCAATGCCAGCAGGATTGGTCCAAGTGCGATGGCCGAGGTCAGCGCGCCCACCAGAATCGCGATCTGCTGGTATTTAGGTGTGGAACCAACGAGGAAGCCGGTCTTTAAATCTTGCGACGTTGTGCCTCCATTAGAAGCCGCGATACAAACGATGCCGCCGATCGACAGCGCCGTTACGAAGTAGGGCGGAGCGGTCCAACTGATGAGCAAAAAGACGAGGCAGGTCAGCAGCAAGGTCGCGACTGTCATTCCGGAAATAGGATTCGATGACGAACCTACCTCGCCGGTTAATCGTGACGAGACCGTTACGAACAGGAAACCAAAAGCAATGATCAGGATTGCGCCGAGTAAGTTAAAGCGCAGGTTCAGTTGGGGGACGATCATGATCACTGCCATCAAAGCAATGATGCCGCCCAACACAAACTTCATCGAAAGATCCTGGTCCGTGCGCGGTACATTATCCGACGAACCTGCTCCTGACCGGCGCAGATCAGCCAAGCCGCCTTTTAACCCACTCCAAATGACAGGCAGCGATCGAAAGAGACTGATGATGCCACCCGCTGCAACGGCGCCTGCTCCGATGTAAAGTATGTAGCCCTTCTGAATCTGGGTGACCGTCATATCCTTGATGAGGTGAGTTGTTTCAGGAGCAAGCGGCGTCACCCAGCCGCCGCCGAAATACTTGATGGCCGGTATCAACACGAGATACGCAAGCACACCACCAGCAACCATGATCGAAGCGATACGTGGTCCAATGATGTAACCGACGCCCAGCAGCGCGGGGTTGTTTTCAACCGAGATCGAGCCGCCCTCAAACGGCCTGCCGAAGACCTTGGTAGGATATTCTTTCCAAGTCTTAAAAATTTGCTCGATTCCGTAGTAGAGGAAACCTATGCCGAAGCCGCTGATGATCGTCTTTCCTCCGGTGGCAGCCTCATCCACTACCGTAGTATCGCGAGCTCCTTCCATCGCGGCTGCGCGAGATTCTTCGGAGGCGCCCGCCTTTAGCACTTCGGCGCAAGCTGTACCTTCGGGATATTTGAGGTAGCCATGTTGCGCCACGATGAGTGCTCGCCGCAAAGGAATCATCATCAGGATTCCGAGCAAACCGCCGAGTACGGCAACCAGCATTACCCGCGAGAGTTCGAGGTCAAATCCCAGGATTAAAATCGCAGGCATCGTGACGCCGATACCGAAGGCAATCGATTCTCCGGCCGAACCCGCGGTCTGAACGATGTTATTTTCGAGGATGGTGGCGTCGCGTATACCCAGCTTCGATAGCACTCGAAAAAGAGTGATGGAGATTACGGCGACTGGAATCGAAGCGCTGACCGTCAGTCCCACTTTCAGCACCAGATATAATGACGAGGCGCCGAAAATGATGCCAAGGACCGTCCCCATGACCAGCGGTAGGATCGTCAGCTCACGCAGCCTGACTCCAGCCGGGATGTAAGGTCGAAAAGTGGCCAGGTAAGGATTGTCTGGCTTGAAACCAACTCGGTCTGGATACTCGTTCGCTGGGATGCTTTCACTGGACATCCGGTTTGACCTCCAACAGTTTTTGAAAAACGGGGAGTGCGCACGGGTTAGAAAACGTCGTTACTTTACACGGCTCACACGCGCTGGGGCAAGCCACAGTTAACCGGTAGGTAGCGCCCTAAACTCAGGAGGTTTTCTCTGCGGATCTCTGCGTATCTCGGCGTTCTCTGCGGTTAAGGCTATTTCAACGCAGAGGCCGCAGAGATACGCTGAGGACCGCAGAGAAAAACTGAACTTAGGATAAACTCGCATCTTATGCGTTCTCGACTAATTTCGTTGCTGCTTTTGATGTGGCTACAGGCTGTCGCGGTAGGCCAGACAAAGATTCCTATGCCCGCCGAAGTCCTTGGGTTTACGCCCGGCGACGATCGGAAGCTCGCTTCGTGGAACCAGGTGACCGATTATTTCGAACGGCTCGACCGCGCCAGTAACCGCGTCATCTTTGAGACGCTCGGCAACACGACGATGGGTAAGCCGTTTGTCATGGTCACCATCAGCGCACCGGAGAATCTCGCGCGACTGGAAGAGTTCAAACAGATCCAAGACCAGCTTGCAGACCCACGCAAACTCGGCCCGCCTGCCGGACGCGATCGCAAAGCCGCCGAGCTGATCAAACGCGGCAAGACCGTCGTGCTGATCACGTGCGGAATTCACTCAACCGAAGTGGGGTCATATCTCTCGAGCATGCTGATCGCCCACCGGCTCGCCACGTCAAACGAACCCGAGATTCAGAAAATCCTGGCGAACACGATTATTCTTTTAGTTCCCTCGCTGAATCCAGACGGCGTAGATATCGTCAAGGACTGGTACGACAAAACACTCGGCACCCCGTTCGAAGGAACTGATCCGCCCGAGCTCTATCACAAATACACCGGCCACGATAACAATCGCGACTGGTATGCATTCACGCAGGTCGAGACGCAGATTACTGTCGATAAGATTCACAACGTCTGGCATCCGCAGATTGTCCACGACATTCACCAGCAGGGCGCTTTTGGTTCGCGTCTGTTTCTGCCGCCTTACATGCCGCCGGTCGAGCCGAACGTGCCGAAGCCGATCGTTGCCGGTTACACGGAGTTGGGAACCTGGATGGCTAGCGAGATGCGCGACAAAGGCTTTCAGGGAATCACCACCAACTCGACCTACGACGCATGGACGCCCTCGCGCGCTTACTCGCATTACCACGGCGGCGTACGCATCCTTTCCGAAACTGCGTCGGCCAGGATCGCATCTCCAATGACATTGAAGTTTGAAGAGCTACGGTCGCGCGAAGGTTACGATCCGCAGCAGGAGTCGCCGAAGTTTGGACCACTATGGCGCGGTGGCGAGTGGCACTTGAGCGATATCACGAAGTACATGACGACGGCGGCGTTTCTCTTGCTCGATCATGCTTCGAACAATCGCGAGGAGTGGTTGGGCCGGTTCTATGCTATCGGCAAAGAGGCTGTGCGCCCGCGAAGACCCGGTGAGCTTCTTGGGTTCTTAATCGAACCTTCGCAGGGTTGTACGACACTGATGGAAATCCTCGCGAGAGCCGGAGTTGAAACTACACTGCCCAAGGAAGGTACTAACTTCAAGCTCGCCGGCAATCCACTGCCGAATGGAACGAAGCTGGTCAGGATGGACCAGCCTTACGGTGCCTTCGCGAAAGCGATGCTCGAAGTTCAGCACTATCCGAATCTCCGGGATGCGACCGGCCATCCAATCGAACCGTACGATGTCACAGCGCACACTTTGCCTTTGTTGATGGGTGTCGCGGTCCATCCCGTTAAAGCGCCGTTCAATTACTCGCCGGCAACCGGGCCAGTCGCCGGAGTAGCTGAAGCTCGTGACGCATGCAAATCGCCGCCACGTATCGAATTGCCTGCGATCTATCGTTCGTCGGTTCCAAGCCAGGATGAAGGTTGGACCAGGTGGATCTTCGACTCGAAGGAGATACCTTATGGCGAGCTTGGCGATAATGAGCTGCGCGCGGGCATTACGGTTTACAAGCCGTCGCCAAGTGTCACAGGCAAGTACTACGTGCTCCTGATCCCGGATCAATCACCACGTACTCTGCTCGAAGGTTACCGGGCGGGTTCGATGCCGCCGGAATTGACGGGCGGTCTTGGACCAGCAGGAGTGAAGACGCTGCGCGATTTTGTCGAGACTGGAGGCACGCTCGTCTTTCTGAACCGCGCCTCGGACTTCGCGATTGAACAGTTCAAACTGCCGCTGCGCGATATTGTCGCCGGCTTACCACGAACCGAGTTCTTCGTACCCGGATCGATTCTGCGCATTGAGCTGGACACGTCGCATCCGATTGCGAAAGGAATGCCTAAAGAGACGATTGCGTGGGCGGAGGATTCGCCGGTCTTTGAAGTCACGAACGATCCGAGCGCAAGTGTGCCCGCCGCAAATGTTCACGTAATCGCGTCTTATCCCGCGGACAAAGACCCGCTGCTCTCAGGCTGGCTGTTGGGCGGTAATCTGATCAAAGGCAAGGCTGCTCTGGTTGAGGTAACGATGGGCAAGGGACGCATAATTCTCTTCGGATTCCGCCCCCAATACCGTGCTCAATCGCAGGCGACGTATCCATTGTTCTTCAACGCGCTAAGCTCCAAGTGAGAATTTAGCCGCAGATTTACGCGGATGAACGCAGATTGATCTGCGTTC
>Ga0065712_10067738_pt1 | contig 92500 bp, 81 predicted proteins | sample MisRhiReplicate1_FD_59099 | JGI IMG/M metagenome (GOLD analysis project Ga0065712, IMG submission 59099) | Miscanthus rhizosphere microbial communities from Kellogg Biological Station, MSU, sample Rhizosphere Soil Replicate 1: eDNA_1 v3... | ecosystem: Host-associated > Plants > Roots >...
TTCGTTGCAAAAGATCCGCCACAAAGAAGCACAAAAGGCACAAAATCAGCGGAAATGCTTTTGTGCTTTTTGTGCTTTTTTGTGGCTGGAAGACTTTTGATTCAAAGCCTCCACACGCTTTATGACTATTTATTTACGACAAGTCCTTGATTCCGGCAAGTATGATCGGGTGATCCGTTTATTCGTAACGCAGAACCTTAAGGAGCTCAATCACCTTCTGCGGCCTCACACTTCCTGAGTTGTTCAGCCACAAAAAGCGGAGCGTTAATCTGTCGCACTCCCTGGTCCATCAGGCTCTTGATAAGTGCCAGTCCTTCACCGTCGATGAAACAGATGTTTTCCAGATTAAGAGTGAGCCGCAGTCCTGCCTCCAACACAGATTCGGCAGACTCGCGTAATAACTCGATCCATTGACCAGAGACCGAACCATCCAATTGCAGTGTGACTTCCTGGTTCGACTGAACAACTTTAGTGATCTTCAACATTCACGTGTCTCTTTTCGAGATAAGCTGCAAGTGCCATCGAATGGTCCGGCCTGGTAGTCCTACGGAAGCGCCTGCGGCTCGCCGTAAATGAAGTCATCCATCATGACGATGTCGTTCTGACTGTCATCGTCTGGACCTGGGGCGGCATTACCCGCAGTAATCCGTACGCCGGCGATCCGAGCGTCATTAAATTTGACTCCGAAGAAAGACAGATTTCCGTCGCCGGGAGCGGCGGGAACATTGCTGCTGAAGAACAGTTCACCGTTGACTCCGAAAAACTCTATCAACGTGCTGGCTCCGCGGTTGCCGTGTTTCTCACCGGGCCCACTTCCATCCGGTTGATCGACGTCGGTGAAAACGGCGCCGAAGCCACTGACTGTTGCTCGAGTATTTCCGTTTGAGCCAGGTAAAAAGAACACTGAGTCGGTGATATTGCTTCCTACCGGTGTGAACAGACGAAAACCGCTGAAGGTCTTAAACACAAGACCATAGCTCGGATTGTTGAAGAGTACTGCGAGGCCACCCTGTGGTCCACCTGACGGAGGCGCCTGGGAAAGTCCGATCCCCGGTGTCGTGAACTGGGCGCCTCGTGTGTTCAGGAATGTGTTGAATGGAGTTACTGGAGCTGTAGTAGTAGTGTCAACACCACCGGCTCCATCCCAATTTATCTCGCGGTGACCGGTATTAAGCGGGCCGGAGTTGCCATTGTTCGGGTTTCCCAGCGCAGCGCGGAAAGCATCGACTGAGCTTTGAATTGCGGCGGCGTTTGGACCAGCCGCCTGGAACACGACCGGGGCTACAAAATCCTTTGTTGTGTTGTCCTGAGCGTGTGCCGTCTGATTTATTCTGAGCGGCATCACAATCGATAACAGGCCAACGACTGTGACGAGTGTTACGAGTATAGATTTCTTCATAGCTGGAATCCTTTCTATCTTTTATTGTGCTTGTTTGTGTGTGGAAGACTTTCAGGCCGGCTCATTGATCAGATCCGGCGTGAATATCAGAAGAGACAATTGCGGTCGAGTTGTCGGAAAAGCGGCCGACCCAGACGATGGGTCTTTCGTTGATCTCGAGCCGGCTCAGGCTCAGCGGTCGTGTCAGAGTTTTCCCTCCAATGCTGTCGCCCGCTCGCGCCACCAGGTGGAGATTCGTTTCCGAGGTGCCGGCCCAGATACCAATGTTGTTGGTGAGGTCCACACCGCCTACTCCGAATGTCAACGTCGCGATGAAGACCACGCTTCCGTCATTCCCCATCTTAATGTCTCCGAAGGAGGCGAATGTCCCGGTCGTTCCGGCCGCCGCTGTCCCTTCCAGAGCGATCGGAGTAGTCGTGACGCCGTCTCCGCGAAAGACGCCCCGGCGGCTCGTGCCACCTGTCAGGAAAGGAGTGAAAGCTGCCTCACCGCGGTCGTTCAGAATCAGAGGTCCGAAGAACGAGGAATAGTTTCCACCCTTGGGAGCCGCCATTCCCGAAAGCGCGATGGCAATGGCATTCTTCCCATCGTGGAGAAACAGACCGGAGGGACCTGCACCATTGTCGAGCTGAGCGAGGGCTAATACTTGTCCATGTTTGTTGAAAATCGGGTCACTGAAATCGACAAACGTGCCCCCGCCGGGCGCGGTCTGGTTGGCAGCAAAGATGGTGGCGATGTTCTCTCCATCGCCGCGGTAGAGGCCGAAATCGGCCGAGCCGCCGGTCATGCCGGCAAAGAAGGCCACTTGATCTCCGTCGTCAATCACCGGTGATCCGAAAAAGATGAAGGTTCCGCCAGTGGGTGAAGGAGTACCATCGAGGGCGATGGCTACCGTGTGAGTACCGTCGTTACGGAAGACACCTTCGCTATTAACGCCTCCCGTCACGAACGACTGAAAGGCGATCAGCCCCCGGGAATTCGCAGCGTATGTTCCCAGAATCAGGCTGCCGCCGCCGGGCGCGGGATCGCCATTCTGCACGAGTGGAACAGTGCGCTTACCATCACCAAAAAAGAAACCAGTATCCGTAGTAAAGATGACGTCGCCTCGGGTGGTGAGGAAGGGAGTGGACACAAAGTTGAAATTTCCCGCAGCCGGATCGGGGTTGCCCGAAAGAGCAATCGACGCGGTCGTTATGCCGTCGCTAAGAAACACGCCCCTTGTGCTGGGCCCGCCAAGGACCGCATCAAAGGCCATCTGGCCGCGCGCGTTCAACGCTGGGGCGTCTGGTAAAGTCGTGTAGTTTCCACCTGCGGGCGCAGCGTCGCCCGAAGCAGCGATGACGGTGTGTGTCACCTGTGCGCGCACGCCTGTCGCCGCAAGCGTCAGTGTGATGAGTGCGCAGACGCGGATGCTTCTGCAAAATATCAAGCGGGATAGGTTCATGATTCGCTCCTCTTATTAATCATTCGCGCGCTGCCACAGTGCAGCTTGCATACCGCGCAGCCCGGCAGTGGACTTTGTTGAAGATGTGAGGACTTGTTGTGGAAAGTCGTGTAGCGGCCGCGCTGGAGCAATAATGATCTCCAGGTGGTCCACGGTATTTAGTAGTTCTTTGGTAGGCGAGCTACGATAGGCGGTGGGCAGAGCGTTTGATCCCCAACTTGTCCATTCTGTGTCGTAGGGTATTGGGGTGCATACCAAGAGTCTTAGCAGCACCGTTTGTGCCCTCTATTACTCCGCGAGTTTGGTGAAGCACTGCGGAGATGTGAGCTCGCTCAACTTCGTCCAGGGTCTTAAACGCAGGAGGCTTGGTGGCTTGGACCACTTCCGGTGCTTCCCGCGCTATTCCACGAAAAGCATCTGAGGTTGAGACGCTAACTAAATCCGTATCTAATTCGAGAATCGGTTCGGGAGAAAGAATCAATGCCCGCTCGATAACGTTTTGCAACTCTCGTATGTTGCCGGGCCAGGAGTAGCTCCTGAGCTTTTCCGTGCTTGCGGCTGAGATCCCTTCCATCTTCTTACCGAGATTCCGTGAATATCGCGAAAGGAAAAACATTGCGAGCTGAGGAATATCCGAACGACGTTCGCGTAGCGGAGGCACATCCAGCGGAAAGACGTTTAATCGATAATAGAGATCCGAGCGGAATCTTCCGGCGTTAATAGACTCCTGCAGATTTCGATTTGTGGCGGCGATAATTCGTACGTTAACGCGCACCGAACGATTGCTGCCAACTGGTTCGAACTCACGTTCCTGCAGAACGCGCAACAACTTAACCTGCGTTTCCAAAGGCAACTCACCGACTTCATCCAGAAAGATTGTGCCGCCGTCGGCGAGCTCGAAACGGCCGATGCGACGCTCGAAGGCACCAGTGAAAGCACCCTTGACGTGACCGAACAATTCGCTCTCCACCAAACCAGCGGAGATGGCGCTGCAGTTGACCTTCACCAGTGGACGACTCTTACGGACGCTGCGGTTGTGAATTGCGCGCGCGATCAGTTCCTTGCCAGTGCCCGTTTCACCGAAGATAAGCACACTCGAGTCAGTAGGGGCTACCTGGTCCACTCGTCGCAGAAGTTCAAGTAGCGGTGGACTGTTCCCAATGATCTCCTCGAAGTTGTGTTCGGTGCGAATCTCCTCTTGCAGATAGACGTTCTCTTTCTCGAGCCGTGCTTTCAACGTCGCGATCTCTTCATACGATTTCATGTTTGCGATCGCTAAGGCTACCTGGTTCGCGACCTCCTGAAGCAGCTCGGCATCATCCGCGGAGTACCGGTGCTTTGACTGACTCCACACTGTAAACGTGCCGATGCTATTGCCCATTGCCACGAGTGGTACGACGCAATAGGACTGAATACCTTCAGCAACAAGACGCGCATCGCCGGCAGACTGCTGTTCCTTTTCGAGATCGCCGCGCAGGACCACCTTTTGATGGGCCAGCACCCATGCCGAAATGCGTGTTTCCTGAAGATCGTAATCTTTGCCCAATTGGAAAAATTCAGATTCAGGGTCGCCGTCCATAGAGAGGAGCTTCAAAGACTTCGTTTCCGGCTGATAAAGAAGGAAGGCGGCCCGGTCGAACGAGACGACACGACGAATAGCTTCATAGGCGGACCGGAATAGGGCCTCAGGGGTTAGGTTGGTGATGATGGCGTTATTGATCTCAAGCAGAGTGCGATGTCGCTCTTCACTCTTCCGCAGCGCGTCTTCCGCCCTTTTCCGTTCCGTGATGTCTTCTGAGAGGGCCATGATAAATCGCGGCATGCTCTCGGTACCCGGGACCAGAGTGACGTTGTTGCTTACCCAGATGAGACTGCCATCCTTGCGTCGGTACTGCTTTTCGATTTGAAATTGTTGCCGTTTCCCTTCAAGCAGTTCTGTAACCAGCGTCCAGTTGGCTTCGCGGTAATCCTGATGACTAATTTGAAGAAATGAAAGCGCTTGGAGTTCCGCTTCGGTATAACCGAGCATGTTTTGGTAAGTGGGATTGGTGGCTACGAAGCGGCCATTCAGATCGGTGAGGGCGACGCCGATGGCAGAATTCTCAAAGACGGATCGCCAGCGCTCCTCACTGACTCGCAAGGCGTCCTCCGTTCGCAGCCGTTCCGTGGCTTCGTCCGCAGGAGTGCGATTTTGGGCTTTTCTGTTCGGTGGCCCAGCGCGCGGCATACATTTCTTCCGGCGGCTGCTCGAGCAACTGAGAGATCCTTCAGTTAAAGCGGACAGCCTTAAACTGGATGTGCGACTTAAAGATTTACTTGCAGACAATAGAGCGGAACGGAATCGGTGGAACTTAATCTCTAAGTGCGTACGGATCTTGTTTGACACCACCCGCCGAAGTCAAGCGACAGCCTACTTCACACTGTCGAGACTTCGATGGCGCTGCCACTTGCAAGTAGAGCTGCCTCCTCAGCTAGAGGAAGAGGGCATCCAAAAAGCCAATGAGGACCCGATCCAGGAAGACGAACAACAGGATGACCACAGAGGGAAAAGAACTTTATTCCTCGAATATGATCCACTTTGTTGTCTGTAATAGCTACAAAAAGCCACAAAAAACACAAAGAACTTGGCGAAGCTATGGCTCAAGGGGGGATAAAAATGATCGGAGTTATTAGAAACACACGAGCGTTAACGATCTTTCTCAGCGTGGTTCTTCTATTCAGCACTTTCGGCAGTTTAAGTGTCGATGCTCAAAGGCGCTCCAGGCGCTATCACCGACCTCACCACAGCAGGCTCAAAGGAGCGCTTATCGGCGCCGGTGTCGGTACTGTTGGAGGTGCGGTGGTTGGTGGTAAGAAAGGCGCGGCGATCGGAGCGGGTGCCGGCGCCGGCACAGGATACCTGATTCAAAGACATCGAAATCGCAAGCACCGGCATTACCGGCGCTACTAACATTCAATCATCTTTCGGTTGACTCGGGGTGGTCCTTCGTGGGCCACCCCTCGTCTTCTTGCTATCTTCCGCAATTTCCGACTTGCAAAAGCAGAAGCCGCAGCTTAATCATATGCACAATCAACTGTGTGATCGCTGCTGACTAGCCGCATGAAAGCCTACGAATTCGTCACTATCTGGCGCGTTAAAGCTCCGATTGAAAGTGTCTGGAACGAGATTTACCACTCCAGGGAATGGCCTACATGGTGGAAAGGCGTGGAGAGTGTGGTTGAAGTGCGCAAAGGAGATGAAAGTGGCGTGGGAAGTATTCATCGCTACACGTGGAAGAGCAAGCTTCCCTATAAGCTCAGCTTCGACATGCAAATGATCCGTATTGAGCCACCACTACTGCTAGAGGGAATCGCGATCGGTGAATTAGAAGGCCGAGGACTATGGCAACTATCGACTGAGGGCAGCGAAACGATTGTCAGATATGATTGGAACGTACAGACGACCAAGAAGTGGATGAATCTCCTGGCGCCTATTGCTCGTCCGGTGTTTGAGTGGAATCACAACGTAGTAATGAGCTGGGGAGCAGAGGGCCTGGAAAAAAGGCTCGGAGCAAGTGTCGTTGCGCAGACGTGAAGCGTGCCTGGCTTTGTCTGAAGAAGTGTGCCCGTATGAGCTTCTTGTAGCTTTTCAACAACACATACGCGTCAATTGGTGAGTCGTCGCGAGTTTTTAGGTGGTGCCCTAATTTCAAGATCTTCTCTGCGGATCTCTGCGGTCCTCTGCGCCTCTGCGGTAAATTTATTCGTCAAGTGCGATTCACCGCAGAGACGCAGAGACGCAGAGGACCGCAGAGATTCGCAGAGGTGAAACCAGGGCACCACCAGTTTTTAACATCAGTTGACACAGCTATTCCGCGCCTGTATCGTTTTCGCTAATTCAATCAGTTTACAGGCTGGCCTGGCCGAGGCTGCACGTCTTGTGCATGACTCCTGATCCAACCTACTTTCTGCTGTGTGCGGCCCAGCGCAACCCCTAACAGTGGCGTTTAATCTATGACATCAAGCTCCTGTAGGTTAACGAGTAGTGCTTTGACGATTCGCACTAGATGGTAGCGGTGTGTGACGAGTGGTGCCTGTTTTTTTCGAACCAGGGTGTGCAATGAAAGTTGATCGCTACAACTTTGCATCGCAGTTCGGTGACGAACTGCACCTCATAACAGAGCAAATAAGCCGGATGCTCGTCACCGGGCATTACATCCTGACAGAAGAGGTCTCGCATTTTGAAGCGGCATTCGCCGATTATCTCGGCGCCAGGTATGCGCAAGGCGTAAACACGGGTACAGATGCGCTGACAATCGCCTTCTTGGCCCTGGGCATTGAACCTGGCGACGAGGTTATAACGCAAGCTAACACTTTCAACGCTACCGTCACTGGTGTCATACGGGCCGGCGCAAAGCCGGTACTTGTAGATGCAGACGAAGCATCGTTTCTGATTGACGAATCGCAGGTACAAGCAGCAATCACTGCCAGAACTCGCGTCATACTGCCGGTTCATCTGTACGGTAAACCCACTCCTCTCAACCGGCTATTAACCCTTGCGCAAAAGCATGATCTGCATTTGGTAGAGGATGCCGCACAGGCGCATGGGGCACGCATCGGAGGTCGTCGTGTGGGCACGTTTGGAGCTGCCGGCTGTTTCAGTTTTCATCCAAGCAAGAATCTCGCTGCTGCAGGGGATGCGGGCGCCATTGTTACCAACCACGATTCAATCGATGGTCTAATTCGACGATACCGGGAGTTGGGCCAATACGGTCAGAACAATCACGTTGTGACGGGGTTGAACAGTAAGTTGGATTCTATTCAGGCGCTAATACTATCGCGCAAACTACCAAACCTCGATTCGTGGAATGCGCAGAGACGGATTGTCGCGGGCTGGTACAGGGAACGCCTGGGTAACCTCCCATTACAGTTTCAGAGCCCTGACGACGAACATGTCTATCATCTCTTTCAGATACGTGTGGAAAAGCGCGATCAGTTGCTTGAGCTCTTGCGATCGGAGGGGATCGACGCTGTCGTTAGATACCCAACACCAATCCATTTGCAACCGGCATTCGCGAATTGCGGATGGCGGAAAGGTCAGTTCCCGGTGGCTGAAAAACTTGCTAATGAACTCCTTTGTCTACCCATTCGCCCCGACCTGTCTGTAAGCGAAGTGGATTTTGTCGCAGATAAGATTCGCATGTTTTATGAAGGTTAACCGGATCGGAATCATAGGATGCGGGCGAGCAGGACGTGAACACGCGCGGGCTTCGACATTGCTGGGCGCGCGAGTAGCTTTGCTTTGCGATCGAGATATCTCGCGAGCCAGAACCCTGGCCGGTGAACACCCTGATAGCGTTGTACTGGAAGACTTCCAAAGTATCGACTGGTCATCAATTGACGCTGTGTTCGTATGCACGCCTCCCGCATCGCGTGGGCCGGCGGAGCTGGCCGCGATCCAAGCCGGAATTCCAGTTATGGTGGAGAAGCCTGTCGGGCTCTCTGCCGAAGGATGTATGCCGCTTCTCAAAGCCCTTCGTGAAAAGCCGGTCATAAACTCGGTTGGATACATGAATCGCTATCGCGATTCTGTCAGTAAGGCACAGAAGCTTCTTGCAGACACTGAACTTGTTGGAATTGTCTGCAATTGGATAGGAGGGATTTATCGCGTTCCGTGGTGGCTACAGCGCAACGCGTCCGGCGGACCTTTTAACGAACAGGGTACCCACTTGGTCGATTTGTGTCGATTGTTCCTGGGAGAAATTACAGAAGTTTTCGCTATGGCGGGGAATTCATCGATGCACAAGGATCTTCAGGAGACAGTGGTTGTTACACTTCGTTTCTTAAACGAGAAATTTGGGACCATTTTTTACAGTATCCGGGCATCAGAAAAGCACATTCATTTTCAGATTTTTTCCACCACCGACAGCGTGTCTTTGGAAGGGTGGGACCTCAAACTAAAGGCTCAGGGAGCAACTATCTCGAGTGAAGAGGACATATACGTTAAAGAAGACGCGGCCTTCTTCAATGCAATATCGTCCGGTGATCAGGGCGTGGTGAAAACTCCCCTGGAGGATGCGATTCGAACTCAACTAGTAGTTGATACGATTCACAGATCACTTGCCAGTCAAAAACCCGAGCACGTTCCCCTCTTTGATTCAAACTATTTCGCGTCCGGAGATTACAAAAATCTGGAATCAATATCTTAGTCGTAGTCTAAGTTCAAAAAGTGTTGCATGAAGACTTGTACGTTCAATGCCCAGGCCATGTCTGATGATCGCGAACTCATCTTTACAATGGCTTCTAACCGTAGCAACAGTTACGATGTTTACCTATCAAATAAGGTCCTCGATCCCGATAACTCATTACTTCTCGATGTCATAGGAAATCGCCAAACGCTACTGGTCACAACGCCAACGGTCGCCCGGATTTACGGCCCGAGTTTTGATCTCTTGGCAGAGCGAGGCCGCCTGCCTGTCAAGACGCTAGTATTAGAGTGCACTGAGCAGAATAAGTCACTTCAGTTAGTGGGCGAGGTATGCAGGCATGCAGTGCTGGCTGAACTCGGTCGCGATAGCGTGATTGTTGTGTTAGGTGGGGGTGTCTGCTCTGATATCGTAACACTCGCCGCCTCAATGATCCGTAGAGGAATTACTTACGTTCGGATTCCAACTACTTTGCTGGGGCAGGTGGACGCCAGTATTGGTATCAAAGGAGCGGCAAACTTCTGCGGGAAGAAAAACTACCTGGGATGTTTTTATCCTCCTTCAGCAGTCGTCATCGACCCGCATTTCTTGAAGACACTCCCAAATAACCATCTATGTAACGGCTTCGCTGAAATTATCAAAATAGCGATCGCCTGTGATGCTGAACTCTTCGATCTTGTCGCCAATCACTACGAGGCATTCCTCCGAACTGCTCTTCAAGAACCTTATCATCACGCTCGGCGAGTGTTGTGGTTGGCTACCCGAAGAATGCTCGAAGAATTGGAGCCCAATCTCTTCGAAGACAAGTCGTACAGAAGGTTAGTTGACTTAGGTCATACATTCAGTCCCGTGATAGAGGCGGCTTCGGGTTTTTCAATTCATCATGGCGAAGCAGTGGCTGTTGATATTGCGTTAAGCGCGAGTATTTCGGCGGAGCTCGATTTGATATCTGAAGCCGACTTTAGAAGGATAGTATCCACGATTGCTTCGATTGGCTTACCCATTTTCTCGAATGTTGTCACTCTTGATCTGTGCCTGGAAGCTCTCAACGAAGCTGGTAGACACAGAGGAGGTTGGCTTAACCTTGTCTTGCCAATCAAAGTCGGCGAGGTCACCTTCCTGGAACACCTGGAGGATCTCCCTGAAGCCGCACTAAGAGCCTCACTAAATCGCTTGACCCAGGAGAGTCACGACTATAGTGGTCCATAGAAATTACGCATTGCCCTCAGAGGTTACCAGCCAAGCTTGGAAAGGTCAGTACCACCCGCGGTAGCGGGTGGGTGCGTAGCCGTGCACGAACTGCTTGAGCGCTGCGCACCCACCCGCTACCGCGGGTGGTACTGACTGCGTTCAACAACGATTTCTGAACTTTTGAGGCAAAGGTTAGAAATCAGTTATCTGCGTTGCGGCTCGTTGAATTCAGCTTGCGCGCTGTTCGACAGGCCCGACGTAATACAGCAACACTTGCTCCAGGCTCTGCCTTAGATCGTATTTCGGCCGAAAGCCCAGAGACCTGAGGCGTCCAATATCAGCGAAATGCCTGGCAATGTCGTTAACACGATTTTGGGTATGTTCTATCTTAACTGAGTCTTCCAGGCCTGCCAGATTGAGTATCGTATTCAGTACGGACCTGATAGAAGATTCAGTCCCGCTACCTACGTTATAAATCTCACCCGGCGTTCCATTTTCTGATAGCAGGTCAAGAGCGTCAGCAACATCGAGCACATTAACGAAATCCCGAGTGGTATCAAGTCGCCCAACTTTGATGACTGGCGGGAGTTCTTTCTTGAGGATAGCTGCCACTGTGCTCGCGAATCTTCCACAGGCGTGTCGTTCGTCTTGCCCGGCTCCTACTAAATTGAAGAGGCGCGCCCAAACCGTCGGGATCTCGTATTGCGTGGCTAATATGCGGGAAGCGTGCTCTGAAGCAAGCTTACTGGCTGAATAGAGATCAGCGGGTATGCAGGGCGAACTTTCCCTGATAGGCACCTCCGCCGCGCTTCCGTACACGCCACCCGTGGAACAAATAATCAGCCTTGGCAGTTCGATCCCAGATTCTTTAATTGCTTCTATAAGGTGAATAGTCCCTTCAAAGTTGAGCCTGAATAAGTATTCTGGTGGATCATCTCGAAGACCTGACGCAAGATGGATTAACACATGCGGCCGAAAGCTTCGCAATATCTGACACACACCCATCCTGTCGCGGATATCTATCGAAGCATATTGGTAGCGCTCTCCGTAACCTGACGTCTTCAATCCCTCAGGTAATGGCGCCTGAAGGAGCTGCGTTTTCCACGAGACGGAGTGAGTGAAGGTGTCGTCAAGGCGACGAGATCGCCCAACGCCAAGAACTGTTGCTTCGCTGTGGGAGCCGAGCAGTCGTGAGACAACATAACGGCCTACAAATCCTTGTGCTCCGGTAACTAAGAATCGCTTTGTCAGCATTCCATTAACTGGATAATTCGCTCAAGGCCGGATTGTAAGGTTACCTTCGGAATCCACCCTAAAAGAGCGTGTGCCTGTCTCGGGTCGGCAATTAGATTGTATATCTCCGAACTTCCTGGTCGTTTCTTTTCAGGACTCTCTATCACCGGAATACTGCGCCCCAGGATTTGTAATATCAATCGGGCTAGTTCGGCAACGCTCGTGCCTCTACCAGTGCCGATGTTCGCGATGCAAAACTCCGGAAGCTGCGCTTTACAAGAGCAGAGGATGGCTTCCGCAACGTCAGTAACGTAGCAATAGTCACGTGTCGGCTTCAGATCGCGGAGCACAATCGAGTCGTTTCGTTTTGCCTGCCGTAGAATCGTGCCGATAAGTGAGTCGGAAGGGGATCCAGGTCCGTAAACGGAAAAGGGCCGCAGTACTATTGCTTGAAGGCCAAAGCCGTGCGCGAATGCTTCGACAAATCGTTCCGCACTTATCTTTGCTGCTGCGTAAGGGGAACGCGCTTGCAGCGGAAAATCTTCCCGAACCGGAACTGTGTGGGGACGTCCGTATACCTCTGCGGACGAAAGGTAGATGAAGCGAGGAACCTTGAGTCTCCGACAAACGTCCAGTAAAGCAGTTGTTCCCCCGACATGTACTCGAGAGTACTCAACGGCCGATTCGAAGGATGCCGCGACGGAAGCTGGTCCAGCCAGGTGAATCACGACATCGGCGCCTGCTGTGAACTCAGAGATCGCAGAGCTGTCTGTTATGTCTGCTCGGATACTCGTAACTTGTGTCGGCGGCGCGCGTACTTTATCACCAAATGCGCCCACCACGGTGCGGACTTTCGCTCCACGATTTACTAAGAGATCAACTACTACGGATCCTATAAAGCCGCCTCCGCCTGTGACAAGAATCGTTTTGTCTTCAACTGTCTGCAACGTTTCTCCCGTGTCGGCCAACTACCAGGAACAACGTTTGCGGCCCGATTCGTGGCGAAATGGCCCCGATCCGATAGCGCAGAAACACCATTAGTTTGCGAAAAAAAGAGTTTACATTCTCTGGTGAAGGTAGAATGCGGAGCTTTGGCGCGGCAGCCAGGACATGGACCACCCCGGCTCTGGCGAAGTCACACACTTTAGTTAAGAGCACCGTTGGAGCTAAACCAAAGTACTGGATCTTTTCGATATGTAACCCAGCCTGGGAAAGCAACAACTTCAGTGAACGGTCCGAAAAAAACCACAGATGATCTCCGAGATCGAGCTGGCCGATGAGCCTGTACCAGCTTGGAGAAATCCCTCCGAGTAGCCCAACTTCAAAACAGAGAACGCCTCCTGGTTGGAGTAGGGCAGTCATCGCGCACAATGACTCTCTTGGATCCGGCAGATGGGCCAGTAGATCGCAATGATATACAACAGCGAAACTTTTCTCGGGTAGAGTATTGTTTTCCAGAAAGCTCTGCTCAACTTTTATGGCTAACTGCTCTTGAACGCGGCGCGCACGTTCAGGATGAGGTTCGATGCCCATTACTTCGTAGCCACGGGCCTGAGCTGCCGCGAGAAATGCACCATCACCGCAACCAACCTCGAGCAATCGTCCCGGTGGACAGTGACGAGCCATCCAACCGGCTTTGAACTCGGCAAAATACGAATAGAACTCCTCGTCATGCTGGCTGTCAGTGTAATCAATCGCCCCTGCTGGTGGCGTGGGATGCGTATAGACCATACCGCATGAACATAATCTTCCTTCATATCCCCGCTCTCGCCAGACAATGCGATCTGATTCCCGATTGCACACGAAGCACTTTGACATGTCTGCTATCCCTAGAGGCTTTGCCTCAAAGTCCGAAATTTCGGTTGGACAACGTCAGTACCACCTGCGATAGCGGGTGGGTGCGTAGCCGTGCGCGAGTCGTCAAGTCGCTGCGCACCCACCCGCTATCGCAGGTGGGTGCGTAGCCGTGCGCGAGTCGTCAAGTCGCTGCGCACCCACCCGCTATCGCAGGTGGTACTGACTGTGTCCAACAGTGGGATCGTGACTTTTGAGCAAAGCTACTCCAGCAAGCCAGTTGCTAAATCGCAAAGTTTTTTCTACGAACCAGGTCCGTGAAAAGAGATTCCAGTTTCCTGGTCATTACCTCCGGTCGATAGCGCTTTTGGTAACGATTACGAGCAGCCTTTCCCAGCCGTTGGGCCATCTCAGGCTCTCTCAACAACCGAAGCAGAGCTTGGGCCAATGCGTCAGGATCCCCCGGAGGAACTATCAAACCCGTTTTCTCATGTTCCACCATTTCCGGGATTCCGCCAACCGATGTCGCCACCGCGGGTTTGGCGAGGGACATACTCTCTATAATTGCGTTAGGTAAAGAATCTATTAGAGAAGCGTGAACATGTATATCGATCGCTTTCCAAACGTCTCCAATGTGCCCAGGGTAGTCCAGGATCCTGACGCGGTCCGACATGCCCATATCGGCAATTTCCTGCTCCAGATGCTCCTTGTATGAATCACTATCCCTGCTGTATCCGACTAACAGAAAAGCAGTGTTCGAGGCTTTTTCAAGTACCGACCTTGCAGCCGCCAACAGTACTCGGTGACCTTTGTATGGTACGAAAGCGCTTACCTGGCCGATGACTTGTGTGTTCGGATCACCAGGCAGCCCAAGCTTTTTCATCATTTCGGCACGATCGCGAGTAGTTGACGGCGGAGACATACCGTTAGGTATGACATGCGTTTTCAACTCCGGCCGAATCAGCCAACGCTTCATTCGATTACAGATAGCCTGTGAGTCCGTAACAATAGCGTCCGCCATCCCTAAAATTACCGGCGACGACAGACGAGGAAGAAGCCGCTGTTCGTGGCCATATAGAGTGACAACAGTGGGCGTCCTGGTAAGTACACCCGCCAGAATGCCTATTTGGTTGGCGGAGGTATGGGCATCAATAAGGTCGATATCACGCCCTCGCACTAAACGCGCCAGCTTTTTAATAACTCGGACTAGAACTCTTGTAGTACGTGCCAATTGAACTGGCCTCACGGCGGGCTTTGATTTTGAATGTATTTCACCTAAATCAATGACCTCTATTCCTGCCTCAGCAAACTGTTGGCGCATCGTTCCAAAGGGTTGGTCGGTTTCTGCGTCGGCACGATTTATGGTCACCACCAGATGATTGAAACGGCTGACATCGATAGAGCGTGCAAGCGTTAAAATCCGATTCTCGTCTCCACCGAAATGCAAATCAGTTGAAAACGTAAGCACGTTGATTTTCTTTGTCATAAACGCCTCCTAAAAGAGGCTAGCGCTCTCACAGCCGCGTGGCTCAACGAATGGAAAGAACCTGCATCGTCGAGCGGTATCCATTTCACCTCCCTTTCAGAGTCAGATATTTCGTCAACATGTGCAAAGAACACGTGATGGCGGAGAATTTTTCCTGTGCTGACATCTAAATCGTCAAACGAAGTTAAGAAGGACGGAGTTAAGTTCCGACAGCCGGGTTGTTCTTTTATCTTGCGCGCGATGGCATCAGTTGGAGTATCGACACCTGGTCGGAGCTCCTCTCCCGGAATATCCCATAGTCCAGGATACCGGAGCGCGGTTTCCGCCCGGCGTTCCACTAGTATGCCGCTTGGGGAATGGATGACGAGAGCCGACAATTCACAGTCGGGCGTCCGGTCCCAATATTCAAAATCTCGAAACTGGTCACTGACAAGCCGTTCAGCCTTTTCAATCCCAATCGAATCGTTGACATCTATCCAGGCTGCCGTGTGCTGATAAGCTGCAATGGATTCTCCGCATTGCAGTAACGTATCAATCAGCTCCGGCACATCAGTCTTGCGGTCGCCTTTTATCAGGTTCAATGCCCTTGGACCAAGCACGTAAGTTCCACTGGAGATGCAGGTTTGTGTTACCGGCTTTTCTATATATCGAGTAAGCCGGCCGCCACTGATACTAACTTCGCCATAGGGAATCTGTAACGGTTCGAAGTGAGTGGCGACGGTTAGGGCGGCTCCGGATATCTGGTGATAAGCCACTAGTGCTTTCATATCAAGCGCAGTCAGGTTATCAACATTCACTACCAGCAGAGGGTCAAAGCGATCCTTAAATTCACGCGCAACTCCAATCGTACCGAGTTGCTGTCTCTCCTTAAAACATTCGATCGTCGCGCCACTCACATCTGCGAGGGCCCGGCCTCGTGTTTCCACTTCCAGAGCAATCTCCGGTTCATGTTCACTCATTGCGACCACGATGTTATGAAAACCTGCGGACAAGAGCTTACATAGGTTCCTTTCCAGCATCGTTACGCCCAACACCGGAATCAACGATTTGTGCGAGTTTCCGAGTGTCGCGCGCATACGTTTCGATTCTCCACCAGCCATAATTAGCGCCGCGATCATTCGCAAATCTCCGTGCAATTCTCGCCGCAAAAAGGCACAAGAAGCACAAATGATTTTCCTGAATTTTTGTGCTTTTGTGCCTCTCTTTGTGGCTGTGTCTGTCCTAGCTATTTCTTATCAGGATCGCGAGAATCCGCTCGCCGCTATCACCATCCCGATATGTTTCAATTGCTCCGAGCTTGAAATCGACAACGTTCTTCAATTGCTTCATGTGTTCGTCAAAATCCTCTCTGGTATCTTGCTGGTGTCCTTCGTAAATGAGAAAAGCCCAAGGAATGTGCGCGAGAGAATCGAGCCAGCCGAAATAAGCACGAACAGAGAGGTATGATATTACACAACCATTTAGCGCACATCTCAGAAAATCCGGAATATCTTCTTCGATTCGATGCGACTGCGTTATCTCTCCGCTCGAAGTGGAGAACCTTGTGCATCCGAGCGCCAAAAGCAACCGTTCTGTATGAGGTATGATCTGTTCTCGATCCCACCCGTGACCCCATCTGGCTCCGAGCTTCAAGTACTGGGCAATCATCATTCCGATGTTGCACCCGACGTCAAGGACCAGCCGGTCTTTGACGGACACTCCAGCTTGGTCCATTAGCCGCATAATCGCGGCCGCCCGCACGGCGATGTCGCGTTTTCCGGGTAAATTGACGCCCGGAACAGACTGGTAAAGGTAGCGTCCTCCGCGCAGGATGGCCGGGTCACCAAAGTGCGAGGCTTCTCTAGCCTGTGCAGCTATACTTCTCAGAAATGATTCATAATTTGTCAGTAGGAAGTTTTGAAAATCAACATAATTGAATTTGCCGTTTTGATCGATGAAAGCGTTGTTTTGACACGAAGGACACTCGAACTCCTCATCTTCAAAGCCATGGGGAATAGTAACCTTGACCAAGCCCTGATTCTCTAAGTCGCGAATGTTCTTAACACCTGCTTCACATTCGTCTTTGGATGGTACCCTTCCATCCACATGCCTCACGACATATGCCGTGCAAATATGCGCGCCGAATTGTAGCTCGACCAGATCATAGAGTCTTGGACCAACTCCTTTGCTGAATAGCAAATTGGCAACGAGGCTGAGATGGCGATGATTATGGATCAGTCTCTTATGAAGTACGCTGATCTTTTTAAGGCTGTCGTGATAGTAACGACCATTGTCCACGCCGCCGGGCGACTTGACGATCTTAAGACCCGCATCCGGTGGATAACGTTCCAACAACGTTCTGAATGAGCTTTGCCGTATGAAGGATGGTGGAAGATAGACGGTATGAGCGCCCTGTGAGCTGGGAGCACGTATCGAAGCTATGTATCGCAAGAGGTCGTCCGTTCCGCTGAAGCTCAGGTCTGGAATGATCACTCGTTGCGGAGTCTGCAAGGGTAGGATTTCCTGCCACCGAGGCGTTACTTTGAATGTTTCCGTTATCAAATTGAACAGGCCAACCCTACGGATCAGCCGATACTCAATCATGACTTTGTATAAAGCAGAACCGGCAAAGGAATAGACCCGAGGGTAATGAAGGAGCCAGCCTTTTAATGAGTGTCGCCCGGCCTTAAAAACCTTGCCAAGTAGCACAAAACGTTTGCTGAGTTTTTGTGCTTTTGGTGCCTTCTTGTGGCTGTGTCTGCTACTCAATTATTTCTCTGACCATCGCTGGTAGCTGCTTGATTTCGCCGGTCCACGGATGAGCTTCGAGGGCTCGCCGCACGAGTATCCCGTCACGGCTCAAGATCGCTGTAGTTGCCAGTCTTTCAAAGGTAACGAAAGAGCTCGTTAATTGGGCAATACGGGCGGGTACTGAATGATTGGGGTTAAGACGCTTTAACTGCCGGTCTTCTACGATATGCGCGATTTCCAAAATATCATCTTCCTGCTGTTCGGGATAAAAACCGTTATTAGGAACAGAGAGGAAAAAGGGCACAGCCATACTTTGGCCCATCAATGCGAGCAGTAAGGGACCGATTGCGTGCGGGTACCACGGAGCCTGGCGATTACTTAGAGCTATCTTGATTTCATCAGCCGTGCCTCGAGCGAATACTTTGAACGCTGTGTGACTTAAATCACCCAAGATCTTAGCTCTGGTCTTACTGCTATTCCGTTGTTGCTCTATAACACTCTCCGGCTCGAAGTGCAGTCTCAGGTATTTTGTAGGAACACCTGACCACTGTTCAATAAGCCGCCCGGTGGGAAACCCGGCGCTTTCTCCACGAACTTTGGCGAATTCTTGAACTAAATTACGTTCATCCTGGGAGATCCAGTAGAACCAACCCAAGTGGTTAACCCCGAAATATTCAAAGGTGACTTCGCCAACACTGACGCCAACTGAATTACAGGCGTCACAAAGAGTGGTCCATGGCAGTTCGCATATACCGACGACTTTAAGTTGTGGGAAGATTTGCGTGGCGGCTCTTACCAAAATGCCGACTGGTGAAGACAGGATAACAACTAATGCGTTTGGCGCTGCCACGCTGACGCGATCGAGAAGCAGCCGAATTTCGGGCCAGGCTCTCCATCCGGCTGATAAACCACCGGGCCCGAGGCCTTCGTCGCCGCACACGCCATATTTAAGCGGAAATCTTTCATCGAAGTCTCGTCCCTCATATCCTCCGACTCTGATCTGCAGCAGAACGACGTCCGCTCCATCAAGCGCCGCGTCTAATTCGGGTGGCTGGATTTCTGAATAATCGACGCTGATGGGAGCATCAAGGAGCTTAGCAGCGCGGGCGACCGCTGCGAGGTTCGACTTATTCCGGCCTAACAGGCTGATGTGGATTGCGGGAAGATCCTTCATGCCCGAAAGATACGCAAACAACGCCGGCGTGCTTTGCGCACTGCCCCCGAGAATGACTACCTTCATGCTAGAGAGACCGGGCATAGATTGCTGCGCCCTTCAGGCAAGCCTCGTCTTTAACGTTACCGACAGCTACTAGTTCCTGGACGTAATCAGTCATTACCTCGTAATCACAGGCCGCTATCAGCTCTGTTCGGATCAGATCCAAATAAACTTCGCCAAGCGCCAGGGCAAACCCACCTATGATTATGATCTTTTCAACTCCAGCAGCGAGCACTACTGAAAGCAATGTTTTCGCAAGCGGCCGGCTACAGGTACGGATGACATCTAAGGCCCACGGGTCTCCAAGGGCGGCAGAAGGTACCAAATGATCCTCGTTGGTAAGTGTGTTAGCGGTTGCCCCAAAGTTCAAGACACAAGCTGATCGGGCAAAGCCGGGCGCGTCCTGTTCCGCCATTCGGCGGGCGAAGCGCTGAATACCTCTTCCGGACGCGATCGCTCCCAGATGACCTCTTCCTCCGCAGTCACACAGTATGGCGTCGGACACGCCGCCAACAGCAACATGACCAATCTCGCCCGCATATGGCACATCGTCGAGTACCTTGCGGAAGCTATGTCTATCGAAGATTTTGCTGCCGATGCCGCTGCTTACCGTCACGACCATGAAGCGGTTGTTCTTAACGTCTTCGCTGATGTACCAGGCTGCTGCGGAAAGATCGTTGAGAAGGTGAACAGGGCGCCCAGTGAGCTCGGTCAACTCAGAACCGAGATCCGGTATCGATGTTCCTTCTCCCACCAGTGTAGGTGCGCTAAGGATTCGCGATGGATGCGCGATGGGTCCCGGAAACGACAGGACAATTGGTGCGTCGCGGGGAATATCGCTCTTTACGCTGGATTCGAATCCGACAATGGACGAGACCACTTCGTGCCAGATGTCAGCCGGGCGATGGCCGTAGACGAAACTTTTGATACGCTTTTTCTCTATTCGATCTATGGCTCCCGCATCATCTGCAAGCGCGCAGCGCAAGTGGGTTCCACCAAGATCGAAGACTACGGCCGGCATTTGTGATTATGCTCCTAACTGGATAGGACCGATCTCTTCAATTCTGGACCTCATACCGTACCAATTTGCACCCCAGGTAAGCCAGACTGGAGAAAGCAACCATTCCAACTTTGGTTTCAGAGGAACATTTAGAAGATTGCGAACCCACTCCTCTGGGGCAGAGCGAAGAGGCGTGATGTAGCGCATCAGCGTTACATGAGCAGATTTTGTTCCATGACGAGAGTCCACGGAAATTCCTATGTTCATTAACTCTTCAAGAATGGATTGCCGGGCGTTCTGAAGTGCGTCGTCAGTGGGGAGGAAATTTAATGCTACAGCGTGAGAGTCGAAAATCAACATAGGCGAATCTACTTTCGGCAGAGATGCCAACGCTGCAATTCGGCTAATTTCTGGTCCAACGACACCCGCAATACGAAGGACATCTTCAGGCGTGCGACTGTGGCAAATCTCGACGAGGGTAAGATGAAGGTCTGATGGCGGATAGTAATACTGATCAGGTTCAAATACTCTCAGGTATTCTTGAATCGATAAAATGCATTGGACTACATCAATCGTTGGGCGACAAATTATGTTGACCCCACAACGCATATCGGTGTGGGGAGAGTTGAGTTCCTGAACCAGGACTCTGTCAACGACCGGTCCAGACATTTCCATCCTGCGCAGTATAGTCTGCGCCTCATTCCCGCCAAAATCAGGAAAAAGCCATCCACAGATTCCACAGATTACACAGAAAATATCTGTGGAATCTGCGGAATCTGTGGATGCGTCCCATGTTCTTTTGTAGGACCTGATTGACAGGCCTATAATTGAGTTCCCCTATTCCCGGAAAACCCAAGAGCGCAGCTAATGCCAATGCCCAAAGTCACTGAACTGACAATCAACGGGCGACGAGCTTCGGTGAACGTCGAGCCTGATGTTCCGCTGCTCAGTGTCCTGCGCGACTACCTCGATCTCACCGGTACGAAGTACGGCTGCGGCGAGGGGCGCTGCGGCGCATGCAGTGTAATCATTGATGGCCAGCTCACTCGCTCCTGCGTTACTCCGGTAGCCAAAGCAGCAGATAAAAACATCACTACCATTGAAGGCTTGGCCAAGGATAGGAAACTTCACCCCTTGCAAGAAGCCTTCATCAAAGCCGATGCGATGCAGTGTGCTTTCTGCACCTCTGGAATGATCATGGCGGCCAGCGCGTTGCTCAATCGAAATGCTCGTCCGACTCGCGAAGAAATCGTCAGTTTTATGAATCGCAACGTGTGTCGTTGCGGTGTGTATCAACGAATCGTCGAAGCAATCCAGATTGCCGTCGATACCGGGAGTGCTGAAAAATGACTGAGGATCAGGACGACCTCATTTCGATTGAACCAGAGCGTTACGAGCTACTCGCCGGGCCAGGCTACAACTTCAACTTAGACCGTCGTGACTTTATCAAAACTTTCGGCCTTGGGATTCTCTTCATAGTTCCAACCGCGCGAGCGCGCTCTCAACAAAGAGACCAGGACGAATCGGGTCGCGGATTTGGAAACAACTTACCGCAGGAGATTAGTGCGTGGATTCACATCGACGAAGCCGGCAAAGTCACTGTGCTCACCGGAAAAGTCGAATTCGGCCAAAACGTGCGGACCTCACTAACTCAAGCCGTGGCCGATGAATTACACGTTCCCGTCTCATCCATTCAACTTGTAATGGGCGACACGGACGTTGTGCCTTTCGATATGGGAACGTTTGGCAGTCGCACAACGCCAATCATGGCGCCCCAACTTCGCAGAGCAGCCGCGGCAGCACGCGAGATGCTGATAGGCATGGCCGCGGAGCAGTTACAACTTCCATCCAATGACTTACGCCTCGTGGACGCGCACTTTGTTAACCACGATAAATCGAAAACGCTGACGCTCGCTGAAGTCGCACGAGGGCGTAAACTCGTCAAAGTAATACCGGAGAACATCTCGATCACTCCTCCCGCTAATTGGACCATCGCGGGGACCTCTGTGACAAAAGTTGATGCAGTTGACTTTGTGACAGGAAGACATCGTTACACGTCTGATCTAAAACGCGATGGCATGCTCTACGGAAAGATCGTTAGACCAGCGACTCTCAATGCCGTCTTGCGATCGGCAAATACAAAACCTGCCGAAGCTATTCCCGGCGTTAAGGTTGTAGTCGATGGCAACTTCATCGGAGTTGCGGCGCCTGATCCACAGACTGCAATCAAAGCCGCAAATGCGGTGGTGGTTGATTGGCAGTCAACAACCCAACCTTCAAATGCCGAGTTGTTTGAGCTGTTGCGAAAGCCGGCAAACGGCGGCGGAGGGCGCGGGCGTGGCTCACGCCCACAAGGATCAATCTCAGACGGTTTGGCAGTTGCTGACAAAAAGCTCGAATCGACTTACACCGTCGAATACATCGCGCATGCCCCACTTGAACCGCGGGCGGCAGTTGCGGAATGGACCGGCGATAAGCTAACCGTGTGGACCGGGACGCAAAGACCGTTTGGCGTTCGCGGTGAGCTGGCAGAGGCATTGCACATCCCTGAAGATAAGATACGCGTTATTGTTCCTGACACAGGCTCGGGTTATGGAGGCAAACACACCGGCGAATGCGCGATCGAGGCCGCACGCCTTGCACGAGCAGCAGGTAAACCTGTGAAACTTGTTTGGACTCGCGCAGAAGAATTCAACTGGGCCTACTTCCGTCCGGCCGGAGTGATTGACGTCAAGAGCGGCGTTAAAGCCGACGGGACGATCACCGCGTGGGAATTTCACAACTACAACTCGGGCAGCGCAGGCATTCAGATCAAATACGACATTCCAAACACTGACATTCAGTTTCACCAATCTAATTCACCGTTGCGACAGGGCTCATACCGCGGTCTCGCCGCCACAGCAAATCACTTCGCACGCGAGTGTCACATTGATGAGTTGGCAAATGCTGTGAAGATGAATCCGCTGGAGTTGCGTCTAAAGAACATCAAAGACCAAAGACTGCGCGCCGTGTTAGAGGCCGCCACTAAAGCATTCGGCTGGGGCAAAACAAAAGCCGTCAATGATCGGGGCTTTGGTTTGTCGTGTGGTTTTGAGAAGGGGAGCTACGTTGCCACTTGCGCCGAGATAGCAATCGAACGAGACGCCAAGAACCGGAAAAATTCTCAGGTTCGTATTGTGCGTGTTGTCGAGGCGTTCGAGTGTGGAGCCGTTGTTAACCCGCTTCATTTGAAGAATCAGATTGAAGGAGCAATTGCGCAGGCGGTCGGCGGGGCTTTATTTGAAGCAATACAGTTTGAAAACGGGAAGATTCTGAATGGACGTTTTGCTGACTATCGACTGCCCCGCTTCGGTGATACGCCGATGATTGAAGTTGTGCTGGTAGATCGAAAAGATCTTCCCTCGGAAGGTGCAGGCGAAACGCCAATCGTAGGCTTAGCTCCGGCCGTTGGCAACGCCATCTTCAACGCCACTGGCTTACGCTTAAGATCGCTTCCCCTCACACCCAAGGGAATTCGATGACGGAAGTCGGAAGACTTTTGGCCCACCTCATCCATGAGATCTCCGAAATTTTTGACTAGAGGCCCAATTAAATACTGCTTGCATTTTAAGAGTGGCGCGTATATATGTGGCGATGCCACAGATGGAGTCAGCACATGCTTGAGCAGGAGGTGAAACGAGGCAGCGCGGAAATGTTAATTCTGGCGCTGGTGGAGGACAGGCCGCGCCATGGCTATGAGATTGCCAAGTTGATTGAGCAACGCTCTGATGGCGTGTTGCAATTTCACGTCGCCTCGCTTTATCCGTTGCTGTATCGCCTGGAAAAACGCGGACTCATCAGCGGGCGCTGGGTCGAAAAGGCCGGCCAGCGGCGCCGGCGCTTTTATAAATTAACCGCGGCCGGGCAAAAAATATTGAATGAACAGCGGCAAACGTGGAAAGAGTTTTTTGCCGCCCTGGATCGCGTGGCCGGCATTAATCCCGCGTGAGTAAAACCCTATGCCTGATTGGAAGGATGAAATCAGACGCCGTATCTCAATGCTAAAACTCGCTCCTGTGCGCGAAGCAGAGATCGTCGAGGAGCTGGCCCAACATGCTGAGGACCGCTATCAAGAGTTGTTGGCTGAGGGAGTGCCGGAAGCGGAAGCGGCTCGGGTTGTATTCGCGGAATTGATCGACAACTACAGGTTTACGCGAGACCTGCGACGGGTTGAGCCACCCATTGCGAAGGAACCAAAAAGTCTTTTCATGCACACGCTAATTCAAGACATTCGCTACGGCGTGCGTACACTCAGAAAACAGCCGGCTTTTACCTGTGTGGTTGTGCTTACATTGGCTCTCGGCATAGGCGTGAACACCGCAATTTTTAGTGTCGTCAATGCGGTACTACTCCGTCCGCTGCCGTTTCCGCACTCGGATCAGTTAGTCACGGTTACGATGGCCAACCCCCGACAGGGTGACGATAACATGCCACTCTCCGTCGCTGACTTCCTGGATTGGCGAGCTCAGAACCAAGTCTTTCAGGACCTTGCCGCTTACACCGACAACTGGTTCAGCCTAACCGGTAATCGTGAGCCCGAACGACTAAAAGGAGTTTGGGTTACAGCGGGATTCTTCTCAACGCTGGGAGCCACGCCGTTATCAGGTCGCACTTTTGCAGCAGGTGAAGACGCGGCGGAGGGCGAACCGTTAGTTGTACTCAGCCAAAAAACCTGGCAACGCAGTTTCGGTTCAGATCCACAGATCGTCGGAAAAGCTATTACCTTAAACGGTCGTAGTCGCACGGTTGTTGGTGTCATGCCGCATTCCTTTAACTTTCCTCCGGCTGACGAGCACTCACTGCCCGGGGACGTGGACCTGTGGATCTTGCACCCTCTGACACCGCCAACGCGGCGAGGTCCTTATTACCTTCGGGGAATCGCCAGATTGAAGCCGGACGCATCACTGCAACAGGCGCAATCTGAGCTAAACAACATCGGTCTCCGAATTAGACAAGACAACCCGCTTACTAACGCCGAAATCACTCTCGCTTCAAGGTCGCTTAAAGACGCGATCGTAGGTGACGTAGGTCGTATGTTGTTTGTTCTATTCGGAGGCGTAGCATTTGTACTGCTTATTGCCTCTTTGAACGTGGCGAATCTTTCGCTTTCACGCGCCGCCGGTCGTGGTTCGGAAATAGCTATTCGAACGGCTTTGGGCGCTGGCCGACGCCGAATCATGAGACAGTTACTCACCGAGAGTCTGTTGCTGGCAGGTGTTGGTGCTGCCGGGGGTGTGCTGCTGGCGTGGTGGGGGGTGGGCCTGTTGCGGACGATTGGCCCAACCTATGTTCCAAGATTGGACGAAGTTTCGATCGACGGTCGCGTACTCGCTTTCACCGCCTTTCTTTCGCTCGTAAGTGGTTTGCTTTTCGGTTTGATTCCCGCCTGGCAAGCGTCTCGCGCTGGCCTGAGCCAATACTTGAGGAACGCACCCCGAGCCGGCAACGGAGGCCCAGCCTGGCGCCGAACGCGAAAGCTGCTGGTGATCGCGGAAGTGGCTTTGTCGATCGTGCTCCTCGCCGGCGCGGGATTAATGCTTAACAGCTTCCTGCGGCTGAAACGTGTCAGCCCAGGCTTCGCTCCTGAAAGAATACTCACAACTGAGATCAGTTTGCCATTCGCTCGCTATAAGGAACCGGCGCAAATCAACACCTTTTACGAACAACTAATTGCCCGTGTACGAAACCTCCCAGGCGTTGAGGCTGTTGGAGTCGGTATGAGCCTGCCGCCAAATCTTCTCGCAATCAGCGACACGTTTACTATCGAAGGTGCGCCACGAGGTAAAAGTGAGCCCAGTTCACCCGTTGTCTTTGTTAGTTCAGGTTATTTTGAAGCGTTGGGAATTCCACTGCTGGCGGGTCGCAACTTCACAGAAACGGATCGCGCTGACAAACCACACGTGGTCATTATTAATGAGAGCTTCGCGCGCCGTTACTTCCCGCACGAAAGTCCGCTCGGTAAACGAATGAAAACTGGTGGACCAGAACGACCTGAGAATCCGTGGATGGAGATCGTGGGCGTTGTGGGTGACGTTAAATATGCGGGGCTTGACGTGGCTGCGGAACCAGCCTATTACGAGCACTACCAGCAGGTTGATTGGTCTGATACCTATCTCGTTGTTCGCAGTTCTTCAGAGCCACGACTGCTTGCTTCGAGTGTGCGCCAGGCCGTTTGGTCGCTCGATAAAGATCTGCCCATTGCTAACGTGCACACAATGGAAGATTTGCTTTCCGAGTCGGTGGCGCGGCCCCGATTCCGGACCTTCGTGTTCCTTGTCCTGGGAACGTTGGCAATCGTATTAGCAGTGACCGGAATTTATGGTGTTATCTCGTATCTCGTCAGTCAACGCACACGGGAGATTGGTATACGCGTCGCGTTAGGTGCTCAACGACGGACCGTGTTGAACCTGATCATCCGACAGGGCATGGGCCTGGCACTGGTTGGAGCCGTGATCGGTTTGATTACGGCCTTTGTGTTGACGCGTTTGCTGAAGGGGTTGCTTTACGAAGTAGAAGCGACTGACCCGCTGACGTTTGCGTCCATTACGATTCTGTTGCTGCTGGTCTCTCTCGCCGCTTGCTGGATCCCCGCTCGTCGCGCTGCAAAGGTCGATCCGTTGGTGGCTTTGAGAAATCATTAGCTTTGCCTCAGCTTCAGCCGCAAAAAAGCACAAAAAGCACAAAAGGATTCGCAGTGTTGTTAGTATTACAGGGAGGATTTCCGAAGGGTTGTTTGCAATCGCTAATTGAATTTTATCTGAGTGCCTGCCGACCGTGAAAGCATCACGATTACGACGAAGAGCACACTAACCGTTGCAACAGTCGAAATCACTTCACGGTTCATTTTAGCCTCTGCTACTTATGAACGGGTTTTCTCGGCGCTATTGATTCTGCTTGAGGTAGTTTTCGACGTCCGCTGCACCTTTTTTGCGAAAAGTGCTAAGAAGGTGGAGACGGTATCTGTCGGCACCCATAGTTTGATCGGAATCCAGCTTGAGACCTTCTGGAATATTGGGAGCTTGTATCAAGGGAAATATCGCAGTGAGTGATTTGCCGGCTCGCGAATACTCTTGCCCCAGCCAACTTTTGTACCGCCGAGCGCCCTCACGCATCGCAGTGATCCTGCGCTCTCCTTCGCCGCCTGAGCCATAGGCGCTCTTGTCGTCAAAAGAAGCATACTCAAGCGTCAGTGTTATTTCTTTGATAACTACGCCGTCACCGAAGGCGACAGGTCCAGCTGATTCCATAGGCATTTGAGTACCGGGCAGCAGAGGCTTTCCGCGCATGTCTGGATGGAAGGCACTGTCCATCGTGGAGTACACTGAATGACTATACGTCATGCCATTTTCATCATAGGTAATCGTCTTAATTACAGCCGCGGCGATCACCGCTCTAGCCGAATTATTTCTCAGTGTATACGTAAGGTCGTCGAGCCTATTGGGCGCGCTCGAGACGAAATTCGGCTGGATTATTTCGATTGGTATTACACCATCTTTAGCCGTTGGTTGATTGATCACGATCTTAATGGTTGCTGGTTCGCGATATTGAAATTTGATCATTGTGCTGCGCCACGCAAATGCGACACCCACTGAGAGCGCGATTAAGGCAAGGCTGGTAAAGAACTTGATTTTCATGGTAAGGCGCTCCCTCTGAAGCCAGGGCGTTAGCTTCTTAATTTATGTACTCGGAAACATCCTCGATGTCGGCTGCCACCCTCGTTGCAACGAATTGATGAGAGGAAGGAACTGACGTTGCTGAAAATTGTAAGGACTTGAGCAATTGCAAACGCATCTGAAACTCCTTTGAGATTGAGAATGGAGGCTTACTCTCTGCGTTGCTGTGTGAGTATAAATCAAAACGCATTTCACCGCATAAAGCTAGAGGAGATCACGCGATTTGGCGGGCCCCAATAGACCAGCCGAGTTTCTTCGTCTGCTCTGCAAAAGTAGCAGCGATATCTCGATTGAACTCAAGGTCCGGAGAAACGATAGCCGCACGCGACTTGGAAACATCACCCGCCCTCGCAGCAAATGTGGCCAGTGCGCGTGCCTGTTCTTTCAGACCAGGGAGTAAATAGAAGATGTAGCGATTCAGCGGCACTCCTCTCTGCGGAAGCAAAGTGGATGGTCCAATGAACGGAACCTCTTTATTGAGTTAAGGTCTTACGAGGCTGCAAGTGTTACTGCAACTCTCGTACACAGCGACTCCAATGGTTTATAGCCGCGCAGTTCCCCAAAAAGCGTAAACCTTCACAGCTAGTGCGCGCTTTTCCCCAAATCTACGATTTGAAATGTGCTAAGACGTGGCTTGCACGAAAAGTCCGTTTTAGCCTGCGGAGCAGGCGCAAGCACAAAGCCTGGGGCGTCAGCCCCCAGGTATCCAGGCACACAAACTTTTAAGCCCGCGAATGCGGGTGGCAGAACAAATATCGCGAAAATTCCAACAAGTTTGCGGCGCGCGGACTGCCGCCCATTTCATGGGTTCGAAATTCCATTGCTTCTAGTTCCTGGGGCTTACGCCCAGGCTTTATGTTTGCGCCTGCTCAGGAATGTGGCTTGCACGAGCGAAGAGATGAGAATACGTGTGCCCGGCACAGAAAGATAAATAGGGAGAAACTGAAATGATTAGTTCAGAGATGACCGTGCGGGAAGTTGCTGCGCGAATACCGGAATCAACCAGACTCTTCGAAACACTTAAGATTGATTACTGTTGCGGTGGCAACCGCCCGCTGACGGAGGCCTGTGCTTCTGCTGATGTGGAAGTCGATAACGTAATGGAACTGTTGAGTGCCCTGGATAAATCCGGAGCAAGTGATAGTGTTACAGTAGATTTTCAGACGCTATCACTTACTGATCTCATTACTCACATTCTGGAAACGCATCACGTCTTTACCAAATCAGAAATGGATAGGATCCAGGCACTCGCCGGTAAGGTGATCGGCGCACATGGTGCAAATCATCCCGAGTTACTGACGGTGGGCGAGCTGTTTCAACGGCTTTGCGCGGATCTGGGGCCGCACATGTTCAAAGAAGAACAGATACTCTTCCCGTACATCGTAGCGATGGAGCAGGCAGAGACACAGGATCAGCCCATTCCCTTCGCGCCGTTCGGCACCGTCAAGAATCCGATTCGGATGATGATGATGGAACACGATAGTGTGGGCGACATTCTGCGCAAACTGCGCCTCGTGACATCGGATTATCGAGTGCCGTCCGATGGCTGCATTAGCTACCAGACTCTCTATCAGGCCTTGGAAGGTTTTGAGCAAGATCTACATCAACACATTCATTTGGAAAACAACGTGTTGTTTCCAAAAGCTGCGGAGCTGCAAAGTCGCTGAAGTTTAATGACCATGGAACCACAAACTACAACTTTGACAATCAGCGCTGACGCTTTGCTTCCTGACGTCGTCACGCGATATCCGGGAACACGCGCAGTATTCGACCGCTATGGACTGCATGGATGCGGTGGGCCACAGGGTCCCCGTGAGCGGATTGATTGGTTCGCGCGGTTGCACGGTGTACCGCTCGAAAAATTATTACGGGAGTTGAATGAAGCGAGGACCACGCCGTTTGCTTCAGACTCTGAATTTTCGCCATCAATTGCCGATACAATCTACCGGCCTTTCTTTCTAGCCGGAATCGCTGTCGTACTGACACTCGGCTGCATGTGGGGCGCGATCAACCTCTTAACGATTGGCCTAAAAAAGAGTTTCAGCAGTGTCGAGTATTCCTGGGTTCTGGCGCACGCGCACGCAATGGTGTTTGGCTTCGTCGGCTTCTTCATTATGGGTTTTGCCTATCAGGCGTTCCCACCATTCAAGCACACGAGCCTCTGGCGACCTCGACTCGCGTTCTCGGCTTTACCACTGATGATTGCGGGCATTGCCTTGCAAACGATCGCCCACTTGCGGTCACCTCCGTCTTTATCACTGGAGATCTTAGCAGCAGCCATTCAATTCATTGCGATCGCTGTTTTCAGCCTGGCGATCATGATGACGACTCGGGCCGCCGGGAAGCCGGAGAATTATGATCGATTTGTATATGCGGCGTTAGGCTGGTTTCTTTTGGCAGCTATTGCGAATCCCGTCATCTTCAAATTGTTTGAATTGCCTGGGAGCCGCGCAGAACTTCTTTTCAATCTCGCAACCTACAATATTCCGTACCGTGACGTGCAGTTGCTGGGCGTCGCGGTGGTGATGATCCTGGGAGTCTCTTTGAGATTGCTGCCTCATGCTTACGGTTTGCGCGAACCTTCCGCCTCGTGGCAAAGATTTCTTTTCTGGGGCCTGAATGGATCGATCGTGAGCGGTATCGTTCTTTTCGTAGTTGGCATGACTACGAGCAATCACTGGCTGTTGATGATGCAGTGGCTGACTACACTCACTCTTCTCGTCATAGCAATCGTTACTCCGTTTCAATATCGACTGTTTGGCACTGTCCCGGAAAGCGAACGAGATCGCAGTTTGAAGTTCATTCGCGCGGCTTATGTGTGGTTCATTGTGGCAACGGCGATGCTCGTCTTTACCCCGATTTATAACTTCGGCATCTACATGCCGGTCACCGGCTCACACGTGCCTTTCTCGCACGCTTTTTTTGGCGCCTATCGTCATGCATTAACTGTGGGTTTCATCATGATGATGATTGTGGGAGTGTCGAGCAAAGTTGTGCCGACACTTTCCGGCGTTGATGTAAGAGGAGCGCGCTCGCTTTGGCCGACATTCCTGTTGCTGAACCTCGGTAATTTGACTCGCGTCTCTTTCCAAATCGCCACCGACTTCTCTCCCGCGGCGTATAAGGTAATGGGCATTTCGGGTTTTATCGAAGTTGTGGGATTAACGCTGTGGGGATACGAGCTGTTTGCTAATATGCGCGCCGGGAAGAAACTCCAAAAAGAGTCTGGTGCGTTGAAGGAGGCGAATCGAGAGCTTCAGATCACGCCAACCGTCAAAGTTGGTGCGGTACTGGAGAGGTATCCGCAATCTCTCGACGTTTTTGTGCATCACGGATTCACGCCATTGCGCAATCCAGTCCTACGCAAGACGATGGCACGCGCTATTACAATAGAACAGGCCTGCCGCCGCGAAGGCGTGGACATGTCGGAATTGCTGAGGGAGTTGAACACGATGGCCGAAACGAGCATTGGTTCACGCCCGTTGGTTTCAATCACAAAACTAAAAGAGCCGCAGGCAGTTTAGAATAGAGCGGCCAGAGCATGACTAGCCCATCAACGCATAAAAGACCCGTATTGCTGGCCTTGGCAGCTTCTTTCCTGCTGACGGTTCTTATCGTCGTTGGCTCGCGCAATCTGGAACATTACGACTCGGCGCTTTTTGGTTACACGATCGCGAGCGTCGTTGCCTTTGGCGCCATCGTCTTTCGCTATGCCATTTGGTTGCAGCGACCAGCCACGCGCGTCTACTGGCGCCGCGGCTGGAAACTCTACTTACAGCGCGAAAAGTTTTTACAGAACACAGCGGGTGCGGCCAGGACGTTAGCCACCAACCTTGTCGGCCAGCGCTTCATCTTCAAACGTGGATTCTCACGATGGGCGATGCATTTTTTGATCATGTGGGGCTGTATTCTTTCAGCTCTCATTACCTTCCCACTCGTTTTTGGTTGGGTGCACTTCAAGCTCGAAGGCGACCTCGGATACCGAGCTTACATGTTTGGCTTTCCGTTGAACGTGATGCAGGGCCGGAGCCTGATCGCGTGGGTGACATTTCACGCGCTCGATTTTACGGCAGTGATGGTCATTGCCGGCTGCGCCATTGCGATTCATCGCCGTTTGCGCGATCGTGGCGCAATCGCGCTTCAGCAGTTCACGCTCGATTTTGTACCTCATCTGCTTTTAATTGCTATCTCCGTCACCGGCCTCATGTTGACAGCTTCCAGTTTATGGCTGAACGGTTACATGTATCACTTCATTGCCTTAACGCATCAGGCAACGGTGATCATGACGCTCTTCTATTTACCGTTTGGAAAACTATTTCACGTCGTTCAACGGCCGGCCTCAATTGGAGTCGAGCTCTATCAGGAACGCGCTCGTGAGATGCCGCAAGCCAGATGCGCACGATGCAACACGGAATTCGTCGCACAGCTCTGGCTTGATGATTTGAAGACTGTTGTTGACAAGCTCGGGTTTGACTATTCGATGGGCGATGGTAAAGCGCTGCAAGACTACTGTCCGCGCTGTAAACGAATTATACGCGGCCTCGCTTACGCGAACCTGCCCCAAGCGAACGAGCCCGTGTTTCAAGGATCGCGAAATACTTCTGATACGCAATGAGCAAAGTTGAGAATCTAGACCAAATCATTGAATCGTATGGGCCGCATCTCCATGACGCGCCACACGGTGGTTGGCGTGCGGACCGCGTCATCGATCGTGTAGTGCCGACACACTGTCCCTATTGCGCTGTGCAATGCGGCATGAACCTGCTGGTCGAACAGAATTACGTTGTTGGTGTTGAGCCACGCTATGACTTTCCGGTTAATGAAGGCCGGCTTTGTCCCAAGGGCGTGACGGCTTATTTGCAGGTCCATCATCCGGACCGGCTGCTGTATCCCCTGATCAAACGAAACGGTCGCTTCGAACGCGCCTCGTGGGATGAAGCGCTGGATCTGGTTGTGAGTAAATTCAAGGAGCTGCAAAACACTCACGGTAAGGATTCAATTGGTATTTATTCCGGATCTTCTTTGACCACTGAGAAGACGTACTTAATGGGCAAGTTTGCGCGCGCAGGTCTCGGTACTCGTTACGTTGACTATAACGGCAGGCTCTGCATGGTCTCGGCGGCGGCCGCAAACAATAAAGCGTTTGGGATTGATCGCGCCGCAAATCCCTGGAGCGACATCCCGCTGGCTGAAGTCTTGCTTATCGCCGGATCAAACTGCGCCGAGACTTTTCCCGTGCTGAACAAGTTCCTGTGGCAGCAGCGCGATAACGGCGGGCGCTGGATCATCATCGATCCGCGTGAAACAGCTACTGCCCGTCAGGGTGATCTTCATCTTCAGTTAAAGCCAGGCACTGACGTCGCCGTCGCTATCGGGATGCTTCATGTTCTGATCCAGGAAAACCTCATCGATCAGGCATTCATTGATACACGCACAAACGACTGGGAGGCGACACGCGAGTTTGCGTTGCGCTATACACCTGAAGTTGCTTCACAAATCAGTGGCGTGCCGGCCGAAAAAATCATTGCAGCCGCTCGAACGTATGGCCGTGCGAAGACCGGGATGGTGATGCATGCGCGCGGGATCGAGCATCACACGAACGGCGTCAATAACGTTCTCTCCTACATCAACCTTGTGTTAGCGACCGGAAAGATCGGTGCGCCTGGTCGTGGTTATGGAACAATTACCGGTCAGGGAAACGGTCAGGGTGGACGCGAGCATGGCCAGAAAGCCGATCAGCTTCCCGGTCAGCGTTCGATCACAAACCCTGCGCATCGCAAACATGTTTGCGAGGTTTGGGATCTGCCTGAAGAAGAATTACCACAGGCCGGCGTCTCAGTCGTTGAGATGTTCGCCAAGATGCGCGAAGGTGAAATACGCGGGTTGCTTTCAATCTGCAACAACGTAATGGTGAGCCTGCCTGACACTAACGACGTACGTCGTTCACTTGAAGGGCTCGACTTTTATGTTTGCATCGACTTCTTCATGTCTGAAGGCGCGCGCTATGCCGACGTTGTGTTACCCGGATCTGCCTGGAGCGAAGATGAAGGCGTGACCTGTAACAGCGAAGGCCGTGTCGTAAAAATCAATAAGGCTAATGATCCGCCGGGTGAAGCGCGCGTCGATTGGTGGATCATCCAGGAGATCGCGCGACGAATGGGCCGGCAGAAGTATTTCAACTTCGACTCACCGCGAGAGATCTTCGACGAGCTGCGACGAGCCTCTCGTGGCGGCAATGCCGATTACTACGGTATGAACTGGGAAAAAATCGAGCGGAACAACGGCATCTTCTGGCCCTGTCCTGCTGAGGATCACCCCGGAACGCCACGCTTATTTGAAGATCGTTTTTACCATGCGGACGGCAAAGCCAAATTTCACACGATCGAATACACGCCGCCAAAAGAGGTTCCCGACGATGAATTCCCGTTGATACTGACGAGTGGCCGCGTTGTCTATCAATATCTTTCCGGTAATCAAACCCGAAGGATCGGTTTTCTCGTCGAGCAATGTCCCGAACCATACGTTGAAGTTCATCCTGAAACTGCGATGAGGCTCAAGATTAATGACGGCGAGCGTGTGCGCGTCGTATCGCGACGTGGTGAAGGAGTGTTTCCTGTGCTGGTTGTGCGCACGATTCGACCGGACACGATTTTTATACCGTACCACTGGGGTGAACAACTGGCGGTCAATCAACTCACAAACCCGGCGCTCGATCCGGTGTCGAAGATTCCGGAGTTCAAAGCCTGCGCGGCGCGCATTGAAAAGATTCATTCCCGACAACTACCGATTATGGGCCGGCAACGAAAAGGAGCCTCGTTGAGTGAGGTGAGAAAAGGGTAATGGAAGAGACGATGTTCATCGATCCGCAGCGTTGCATTGGCTGCCGTGCCTGTGTCGCTGCCTGCCGCGAATGCGCCACACACAAGGGTTACTCGATGATCTTTGTCGATTACATCGATCGCGCCGAGACAACGGCAACGATGCCGACGGTCTGCATGCATTGTAAGGAGCCCACGTGTGCACTCGTTTGCCCGGCGGATGCGATCAAGGTTTCAGACGAGGGTGTAGTGATGTCTGCGCTCAAGCCACGCTGCCTCGACTGCCGAAACTGCGTCAACGCGTGCCCGTTTGGAGTGCCAAAGTACAACACGCAAATGCATCTTCAGATGAAGTGCGACATGTGTTACGAGCGTTCATCCGAAGGGCTGAAACCAATGTGCGCGAGCGTTTGCCCAACCGGCGCTATTTCGTTTGGAAAGTATGAACAGATTGTGCCGTTACGACGGACTAAGCCGGTCAATGTCCACGTGTTTGGCAACCAAAAGGTTGAAACGAAAGTGTACTTGATGTTGCCGACTGATGCTGACGAAGTGAAGGTTGATGGTTGCGGTGTGTTTGAAGGAATGCTCTCGAGAGCCGATGCGGAGACGCCCACAACTGAATCCTGGATCGATACGCAAGTGGAACACTCGGATAAAGCGAACGAGTTTTAGCCACGAAAAGGCACCAAAGGAACAAAACAAATCATGAGCAAGCATCTTTCTGACGAGAAGGACGTCCGAGCGGCGACGGCGCCTTTTCAAGCGGAGTTTCCTTACGAGCGTGACGAAGAAGCCCAGGTGACTCGTCGTGAGTTTTGCAAATTCCTTGGCTTGACTTCGGCTGCGCTGTTTCTGGGAGCGAGTGGGTTTGCGGCTAAAGCCGCGCTTGACGCGCGAAAGTCAGAGTCGTTCGTTGCCACGCAGGTAGTTGGCGCTGATGCCCTTGCTCCGAATAGTAGTTTGAACTTCAACTATCCGACTGAACGAGATTCGGCAATCCTGATTAGAACAGCAAACGGTGAGTACCACGCGTACGGTCAGAAATGCACGCACCTGAGCTGTCCCGTCTATTACTCAAGCGATCATAAGCGCCTCGAATGTCCCTGTCATGAAGGTGCGTTCGACGCCGCCACGGGCAACGTTCTTTATGGTCCACCACCGCGGGCCCTTGACAACATCGAAATTGAGATACGAGACGGCCAGGTTTGGGCCATCGGTCGTAAGCCATCAGGGGGCGAACATGCAGGCTGACCTAAATTTGCGAGCATCGCATCACCGCCGATCGGAGCGTCATCATGCTGCCGTATGGCAGGCACGCTTGATCATGCTCGTCATGATCAATATCGCTCAGCTCTGGATACTGGCTGCGACCGTCGATGCAGCCCTGGCGCGACACTACTCCGTGCTTTTGCCACTCGTCATTGCTTCCGGGATTTGTTTCCTGATCACAGTCTCAATTCTTCGTTGGTGGCGGCCCGTCTCGCGCCGGAAAACGAGCACCGGCTACATACGCACTTCAGTCAAGCACCAATGAAGCAGAAGATCACCGGCTTCGAAAAGGATGACGAAGGCCACTGGCGCGCTATTCTGGAGTGTGGTCATCGCCAACACGTGCGGCACAATCCGCCAATGACTACACGCGACTGGGTTCTCACTACAAAAGGCCGCGATTCTCGAGTCGGGTTTGAACTTGACTGTAAACGGTGTGACGAAGAGCCGGACTCACTCGATGACTAATTATCCAAACCGCAGGAACTTCATTTTACAAGCAGTGGCTGATCTGTTCCCCGGCTACTTCGCATTGGTGATGGCGACTGGAATCATTTCCATCGCCTGTTATTTATTGGAGATGAAGACCCTCGCGGTCGTGCTGCTGGTAGTCAATATCATTGCCTATACGCTGCTCTGGCTGCTCTTGCTGTTACGACTGTTCCTGTTCTTCGGTCGCGTCAAAGATGACATCAATAATCACGTGCGAGGCCCGGGGTTTTTTACTGTGGTCGCCGCAACGAGTGTGCTGGGAAGCGAATTATTGATCGTTGCCGGCCAATTTCAGATTGCCTCAGTCCTTTGGCTACTAGCACTGATCCTGTGGGCAGTCATAATGTACAGCTTCTTCACCGCGATGACGGTTCGCGAGAATAAACCATCGATTGAAGCAGGATTGAATGGCGGGTGGTTGCTTGCTGTTGTCGCTACGCAATCGATTTCCGTTTTAGGGACTCTGTTGGCCGATCATTTTGCAGGCTACCGTGAGGCAATTCTGTTTTTTACGCTTTGCATGTTCTTACTCGGATCGATGCTCTACGTTCCTTTGATCACGCTCATTTTCTATCGATTCACTTTTGTCAACATCACGACAACGTCGCTCACACCACCTTACTGGATAAACATGGGGGCCGTGGCGATTACTACTCTCGCCGGTGCTCGCCTGATCATCGCAGTCCCGCAGTGGGCCACGCTTAACGAGTTCATGCCTTTCTTAAAAGGATTCACTCTTTTCTTCTGGGCCGCTGGTACATGGTGGATTCCGTTGCTGTTGATACTCGGCTTCTGGCGGCACGTTTATAAAAAATTTCCTTTGAAATACGACCCTCAATATTGGGGCATGGTCTTTCCCTTTGGAATGTATACAGTCTGCACGATCCAACTTGCGAGGGCGATAAACTTTCCGCCGTTGCTCGTCATACCTCGTTATTTTATCTATCTGGCGCTTGCCGGCTGGCTCGTTGTTTCGCTCGGTCTCGTTTACTCATTGCTTATCACGGCGAAACGGTAAAGGCATAACATCGCTCGGTGACGGCATTAGGTAATGCGATTAGCCGCTGACGAGCTGCCTCAAAACTCTTTCAGCCACAAAAGGCCACAAAAGGCACAAAAGGATTTCCGCTAATTTTTGTGCCTTTTGTGCTTCTTTGTGGCTCAATTCAGAGGACGACGATACGACTTCTGCGAGAGCGGTATGAGCAAGCTTCCGCACCTGCTGAGGAAAAGTCCGCAGACAGTTGTTGGGATTGGAACTTTGAAGATCGCTACAAGCTTGGCTGAGATCGCAAGTTAAAAGTATTACCCTATTTTTATCAATCTGATAGAATCCACCACAGTTGTAGAAACTCACAGGGGAATGCGGAAAGCCGCAATTGTCTCTGTTTAGTTGAGCAACTCCTCTCGCCCACCTCACAACGAACAAGGGATATCTACAGATTCTGGGCATAACCATTGCTGTAAGGCTATCTCGTTTTTACACGAGACAGTGAACTGGCGAGCCGTTAAGCGGAAAGGTGCTTTCTATGCGATTGTCTGCGCTTCTTGCCTTGAGTTTGTTAACGCTGCTCATAGGGATCAGCTTCTGTCGTTTGCCAAACTCCGCCAAAGCGAAAGAGGCAGTCGCGGCCGCGTCGGTCCAGGATGCGAACTACATCGGCAGTGAAGCTTGTAAAGACTGCCACGAAGATCAGTTCAAGGCCTTCTCGCACACCTCGCATGCTCAACTCGTCAAAATAAGCAGTTGGAAGAGTAAGGTGACCGGCTGCGAGTCGTGTCATGGTCCGGGAAAAGCCCACGCGGAGGAAGGCGATCCGAAAAAAATCATTTCCTTCAAGAATAAATCTTCGAAAGAAATCTCCGAGACGTGTTTAGGGTGTCACGCCGGTCGCGAGGAACACAACAACTTCCGCCGGGGCGAGCACTGGCGCAACGACATCGGGTGTACTGACTGCCACTCAACTCACTCCGCACCAACCGGCCGGCAACTCGCTGCTTCAAACGTCTTTATCTCGCCGGCGAATGCGCAGAAGCCCGGCCTCGCAGATATACGGTTGCTCAAGAAGAGTGAGCCACAGCTTTGCCTGGGTTGTCACAGCGAAACGAAGCACCAGTTCAATTTACCGTTCCATCACAAAGTGCTGGAAGGCGCCATGAAGTGCAGTGATTGCCACAACCCACATGGCGGGTTTGAGCTCAAGCAAACACGACTCGCAACCGGCGCCGATGCAGCTTGCATAAAGTGTCATGCAGACAAGCAAGGGCCTTTTGTTTACGAGCACGCTCCGGTTAAGACCGACGGGTGCATCGCGTGTCACACGCCACACGGCTCGTCCAACCCGCGCTTGTTGATAACGAGCCGCGTAGCGCAGCTTTGTCTGACGTGTCACAGCGTTGCGCACGGAGTCGGCGCGGACGAACCTGCCGGTCCGCAGCACAACCTGAACGCGCAATATGCGAACTGCACAAATTGTCATATCAAGATCCACGGGTCTCGAACGAGTCCGGTCTTTTTCCGTTGACGAAGCATTGAGTGAATGAGGAGTGGGCCATGAGCACGAAACAAAAGATTTCGCTGCACCTGATCGCGCTGGTGATAGTCCTGAGCGTGACGATGAGTGCAGTTGCGCAACAACCATCGCCCTCACCTTCGCCCGCGAAGTCTGATTCTGCCGATGCGCCAACGGAATCCGGCGAAAAGGCTGGTGACTACACGGTCATCTCGAGTGTCGAGTTTGGCTACCGCGGTCTTCGCGTTGACGGCGATCTCAACAAGTACCAGAGTGACCTGAACTACAAAACCGGTCCGCGACTCTTCGACAGCTCATTCCTGCTGAGATCGAGTGACGGCAAAGGCTCTTTGTTCGAGACATTCCTGGTTAATTCGACTGGCTGGGGAGCTGATCCGCAGGGTAACGTGCGCGTAAACGTCGAACAGCCGGAGTGGTATCGCTTCGACGCAACTTATCGCCGCTTCAAATACTTCCGCTTCCTTGACAACTTTGCCAATCCGAATTGGGTGTTCAGCCCGGCACAGTTCAGCGTTCCGCCCAAGGTAACGACCGGCGAACACGGCTACGACACGAGAGTTCACTTAGGCGATTTCGATCTTACTCTCCTGCCGAAGAATCGACATGTTCGCTTCAATCTCGGATACTCACCGGAACGCTACAGTGGACCAGCTTTCACGAACTACCACGCCGGCGGAAATGAATTCAACCTTCTATCGCAGCTCAGATCTCGCGCTAACGATTTTCGCGTGGGTGCTGATGGCAAACTCGGCCCGTTGAACTTTTCATTCCTGCAAGGGTTCCGCCGCTTTCGTGACGATAGTTCGATCGATCTCGGCGCGACGCCGGGAATAAATCTCAACCCAACCGCATCGAGTTTGACCAGTTTCGATCGCAACGAACCGGCGCGCGGCAGTGTTAACTACACTCGTTTCAGTTTACAAACGCTCGTCGCAAAAAAACTCGACATCACCGGACGCATCATCTACAGCAAAGCCGAGCAGAACTATGCTTTTCTCGAGAGCTTTGCCGGTCGCAACTGGAACCCGCGCATCACCGGCTTCCCTCCAAGCCCGCCGGGCGCGACGCCGAATATTCTCAACCTTGGCCAGTACAACCTGGCCGGCAACGCGAAACGACCGAATTGGCTCGGCGACGTGGGCCTGACGTTCATGGCAACGGACAAGTTTCGGCTCTCGAATACGTTCCGGGTTGAAACGTTCGAGATCACCGGTTCCGCGCTTTTCAGTGACTTCTTTTCTCTCACGCGCGGTACGAGAACCGACACCATAGCTTTCAACAATCGCGACGTGCTCACGAATACGAAGTATCGAAAGATCCAGAACACGATCGAAGGTGATTACCAGTTTAACCCGCGCTACTCGATTCACCTCGGTTATCGCTACGCACGACGCCGCGTCGAAGAAGCGATCAGCGGCTTCAATCTTGGCGCTAACCAGCCAACCGCGCTCGTGCCTGACGATTTTACTGAACACAACAACACACATGCAGTGCTCGGAGGTTTCAAGGCGCGGCCGCTAAGCGAATGGACCATCTACTTCGACGCCGAGCACGGTACGGCAGACAACGTGTTTTCCCGTATCGGCAATTACAACTACACCAACATTCGTGCGAAGAGCAGATATAAACCAAACTCGCGCGTCGCTTTCAACCTGGCAGTAATCACTAAAGACAACTCGAACCCTTCCGAGATCGCAGGCGTCTCGATCGAGGACTTTGGGGTGAACATAAAATCGCGAATCTTCACTTCGTCACTTGATTGGACCGCAAACTCGAGGTTCTCTGTCAGCACCGGCTACAACTACCATTGGATAAACAGCAAGGCGATAGTCGATTACTTCTTCAACGGCGTGCAGCACCCGTTTGGCAACAGTCTTTACATCGTCAGGAACAATTTTTTCTTCATAGAGTCGGTGGCGCGAATTGCTCCACGGGCGACGCTGTTCACGGCTTATCGAATTAATAGGGATAACGGCCAGGGAAATCGAGTGGCCGATCCGACGGGCAATCCCGGAACGCTGATCGCGTCGTATCCGATGAGTTATCAATCGCCGGAGGCGCGACTGGCGATTAAGCTCCATCACCGCCTCGATTGGAATGTTGGCTATCAGTATTACAACTACAACGAAAGTACGCTTGTAGGTCCAAGGCCGCAGAATTATCATGCGCACCTGCCGTATACGTCGTTAAGACTTTACTTTGGGCGCCGAGAATAGCGGCCGGGAAAGTCTCAACATATCTGTGTAAACTTCCGCATATTGATGAGTGAAAGCTCGCTGACGATGGCCGGTGAACTGGTTTTACCGGCAATTGTTGAGCAAAATTAACGGCACAGCCGATGCACTAGAAGCAGATAGCGGACTTCCCGCTCATAACTTTGATAGGGGACAGAATCATGAGTAACCTGAAAAAGACGGCGATTGGCGTGTTTGCGACAATGATCATGGCGATAGGACTCGTTGTGAGTGTTTTGGCGCAGGGCGAGGTGCAGCCGTCAGATCCAGCGGCGTTTTACAAGGCCAAATGTGTGGCTTGTCACGGACAGAAAGCAGAGAAGAAATTCGATTCGACCTTGCCCGACGAGCAACTCGTGGACATCGTAATGAAAGGCAAGAAGCCCGAGAAGCCACCAAATATGCCGGCCTATGGCGAAAAGGGTATTACAGCAGATCAAGCGAAGGCGCTCGTTGATTACATGAAGCAGTTGAAGGCCGCTCCGTAGTTTTGCCGGCTAGCTGATCCCTTGACCGGACTTCCCCGCAAGGCGCAAAGACCGCAAAGTAGATCTACGATTCTTCTTTGCGTCCTTTGCGCCTTTGCGGGCAACTGCTTTGCAACTGGTATTGACTCATGAATGATGAAACGCCGTCAGCAGTAAAACCCCCATCCCTGTTTCGAAACTACCTCAGCTTCTTTGGCGCGTTGATCGTTGCCGCAAGTCTCGCCAGTATCATTCTTCTTTTCCTGATCGAGCTGACAAACGCAACGGATAATCCCTACCTGGGGATTATCACTTATGTTGCGCTGCCGGCGTTTTTGATTTTGGGAATACTTATCATTGTGGCGGGGATGCTGCGCGAGCGCCGCCGGCGCCGGCGCCTCCCTGATTCACATATCGCCGCGTATCCAAAGATCGATCTAAACGATTCACGTCAACGGCGAATTGCCATCACGCTGGTCGCTATCTCCTTTGTGTTTATCTTCATGAGCGCGTTCGGAAGTTATCGCGCGTATGAATACAGCGAATCCGTCGAATTCTGTGGTCAAACTTGTCACTCGGTTATGAAGCCTGAGCATGTCGCTTTCCAGGTGACGTCGCACGCAAGCATACGCTGTGTTGATTGTCACGTTGGCCACGGAGCGCAGTCGTATGCACGCGCGAAACTCAACGGTGCTCGCCAACTCTACTCACTAGCTTTCGGCACGTACTCGAGACCGATCGACACTCCTGTTCACAACATGCGGCCGGCAAATGAGACGTGCGAAAAGTGCCACTGGTCCTCTAAGTTCTATGGCTCAGAGCTGAAGACCTTCAATCATTACGCTTACGACGAGCAAAACTCTTTGCGCCAAACGCGAATGCTGATCAGTGTCGGGGGTGGCGATCCGAACAGTGGACCGGTGGCCGGCATTCACTGGCACATGAACCTCGCCAACGAGATCACATACATTGCCGCCGATAGCAAGCGGCAAGTGATCCCCTGGATCAGTGTGAAGGACCGCCAGGGAAATGTAGTCGAGTACTACGATCGCAATCGCCCATTAACTCCTGACCAAATCGCAGCCGGCGAGAAGCGACGTATGGATTGCATCGACTGTCATAATCGTCCGGCCCACGTCTACCTGCCGCCGGATCTCGCAGTGAATCAATCGTTCGCTGCGGGCCGGCTCGATTCATCGTTGCCGTATCTAAAACGAGAGATTATGGCGTCGTTGAATCAAACGTATGGGACCGAAGGTGAGGCCGTTACAAAGATCGCAGCGCATCTGGATTCCTTCTACCAGGCGAACTATACGAATATCTACAGCCAAAAAGGAGACGCGGTTAAGCAGGCAATCAGCGAAACTCAGCGTATCTACAAGACCTACTTCTTTCCCGAGATGAAGACGAGCTGGGAAACTCATCCCAACAACATCGGTCATCTATATTCGTCCGGATGTTTCCGTTGTCACGATGGTGAACACGTCAGCAACAGCGGCAAAGTGATTTCCAATAACTGTAATGTCTGCCATACCGTTTTGTCTGACTCGGCGCGTCCGGCAACGACTCTAAGCCCTGTACCGATCCAGCATCCCGTAGACCTGGGCGGCCTGGCGGATAGAAAATGCGAGACCTGTCATAAGGCGAATCAACCGTTTAAGCATCCCGTAGATCTTGGCGACATATCGATGTTTCAATGCGTCGAATGTCACCCGCGCAAAGTTGGGACGCAGGCTTCTCTCGTGAAAGTAGAATGAAAGCGAAGCAATTCAGTTACTCTTGAGGATGTTCACGCAACTGGTGGGTAACTTTTCGCAGAGCGAGTAGGCCGGCTGATTCTGGAGAGAACGCCGATGAATCAAGATAACAATCATCAGACGCCCGCAATTGAGTTTCGCAACGTTCACTTGAACTTTGACGAAAAGCCCGCGTTGGTGGACGTTAGCTTTGAACTTGAAAGCGGCGAAATGGCTTTCATAACCGGTGTCTCTGGTTCAGGGAAATCGGTGCTCTTGCGACTCGCAATCGGGCTACTAAAGCCGGACGCAGGCAAGATTCTGATTGAAGGACGCGAAATCGAAACGCTTGATGAATCTGAACTCCTCGCCATACGAGGAGGGCTCATGGGAATAGTATTTCAGGATGATTCATTATTCAGCGGACTGACTGTTTATGAGAACGTCGCCTATCGCCCGGATGAGCATGGTTGGGACCCGGAGAAAACCGAGCAAGCTGTTCGCGAGGTATTGCAGTTTGTCGGTCTTCAGGGCGAAGAGCAGAAGCTTCCCGAAGAATTGTCGGGCGGCATGAAGCGGCGATTGGAGATTGCTCGAGCGTTGATCGGCTGGCCCACGATCATGCTGTACGATGAACCTACGATGAGTCTCGACCCGATTGTGGCGAACCAGGTGCTCGATCTCGTCATCCGCGCTCGCGATATCAATCACATCTCATCATTGTATGTGACAAAAAAGATTCATGAGATTCCGCATCTCGCCAGTCTCAGTGCCTCAATCAGTGAGAAGCAAGAAGTAGTCATTGCCGAAGCGCCACCTGACAAGTTGCCGAAAACAAAAGTGATCGTTCTGGAACAGGGAAGGATTGCATTCAACGGCACAGTCGCAGAGTTTCAAAGGAGCAATCTGCCCGCGATCAAAGAACTCATGACACTCGATCGGCACGATCACTCAAAAGATCCTTACTTCAATGACCCCTGGGACAAGCGCCGGCACCCAAGCGAAAAACTTTTGTAAGCTGCAAGTTGCCCCGTGCCTTCCAGCCACAAAAAAGCACAAAAAGCACAAAGCATTTCCGCTGATTTTGTGCCTTTGTGCTTCTTTGTGGCGGATCTTTGCAACGAATCGGACTTTTGAGGCAAAGCCCCTTGAGGCTACGGAGCGGCGATCTCCCTCAGGCCAGGAGAGTGTTGAAAAGCAGACCCGTAGCATAAGCAAGTGAAGCGGCAATCGCGCCAACCAGCAATGTTATCAGGCCCGATTGCCACCACGAGGTGGTGGACCATTTGCTCTTTGCCGATCCAATCGCGAAGAACACCGTGCCCGTCATGAACATCGATATTGCCAGCGACTGATGAGCGCCCGCCAAATAAGGTAATAACGGTACGAGACCACACACAACAAATGCGGTGAACGTGCTGATCGCTGCTATCCAGGGTGACCGTACCTCATGGGGTAAACCATACTCTTCTGTCAACATGGTTTGAACCCAGCGTTTTCGATCGCTGGTGACCAGGTCAACGATGCGCTCCAAATCGTCGCCGTCGAAACCCTTTAATTTAAAAATCTGCCTAATCTCCTCCCGTTCGCCTTCGGGCGCCAGATCGATGTGGCGGTTTTCAATGGCTTCGAGCCGGTGCCAATCGTCAAGTTCGGCTTTAGTGCCAAGAAAGTTACTGGCCGCCATCGAAAACCCATCAGCAAACAGGTTAGCAAACCCAAGAATCAAAATGATCCATGGTGAAAGCTGTGCTCCCACTACGCCGCTTACCACCGCAAAAGTCGTAACTGAACCATCTATGCCGCCGTAGATCCAATCGCGAAGATAGTTATGAGCCGGTCCCGCTACGAGACGTTCGTGAATTGCTTCGGCCGAGTGTTCGTGTTCCATCGATGCTTGAATGAGCAACGGATATGCCGCAACGAAATCGAGGCCACGAAGCTACTCTCCCGGCAGCGTATCGGCTTTGCCTCAAAAGTCCGATTCGTTGCAAAGATCCGCCACAAAGAAGCACAAAAGGCACAAAATCAGCGGAAATGCTTTTGTGCTTTTTGTGCTTTTTTGTGGTGTGATAAATATTCTTGCCATCCCCATCTTCCACTAAACGTATTTGTGTGTCCGTCACTGCGAGAGAGCCTCATACCATCGTTGAAGTTCAGAAAAGATATCCATTCGAATAAGTATCATGTGATGTTTTGCGAGTCCGCGCCACTCTAGAACGTAATGCCCGGCATTGCACTAAAACTTGAAGGAGAAGAAAGCATGAAACGTTCGCTATCTGTCAAATTACTCGTACTCACGCTGACGCTGCTGGTCGGAAGTCTCGCAGTTACAGCAACCGAACGCCCTTTTTCACTCAACGGAACAGGTATCGCGATTCCAATCCTTGATGGCAACGGCAACGTGGTTGGCGCTGAACCAACTGGTTCCGGTAATGCAACCCATCTCGGTATGTTCACCAACACAGGTAAAGTCAGTTTCACACCCGACGCATCCAACCCAAGTATCCTTCATCCAGCCGGTGGAGGTGTTTTCACGGCAGCTAACGGCGACAAACTCAACTTCGTCATCATCAGTGGCGCTTTGGACTTAACTACCGGTATAGGAACCGGAGATTTTGAATTCACTGGCGGAACCGGTCGCTTCGCGAATGCTACCGGGCACACGTCGGGTGTCATCCAACAGAATGTCATCACGGGCGCCTACGAACTCACCCTCGTCGGGAATATCGATTACTAAGATCGATTCTACTGTTCAGACTGTTTTTTCAAGTGGGGCAGGCTCAAGCGGCCTGCCCTTTTCTTTTGCATGTGCCTTTGCCCTTGGCGTTAGTTTACCTTGATGACCTGCCATCGGACGTTGTTTAATCTTGCGTCCGCACAAAAACGTAAGGAGAAAGACGATGCGTAAAGCTCCTTTGATCGTCGCTTTATTTCTATTCTCTTCCATTACCGTTTCAGCTCAATCAGTGGATGAGATTATCAGCCGTTACCTGAAAAGCATTGGAGGGTTAGACAAGATTCACGCGGTGAAGACGGTGCGAAGGACCGGGAAGTTCATCGGCGGTGGCGGATTTGAAGCTGTAGTGCAGCAGGAGAACAAGCGCGATAACTTCGTGCGGGAGGAGTTCTCGTTCCAGGGTATGACAGGAATCAATGCTTACGACGGTGCTACGGCCTGGAAGATCGAACCGTGGAATGGCAAGAAAGACGCTGAGTCGCTCGGCGAAGAAGAGATGAAGTCCATTCTTCAAGATGCCGATTTCGATGGACCACTCGTCGATTATCAAAAGAAGGGTTACAAAATCGAGTTCGCGGGCAAAGACAAGTTCGAAGGAACTGAAACAGTAAAACTGAAGATTACAAACCCGAACGGGGATGTTTATGTTTGGCACATGGATACTGATTACTATGTGCCAATCAAGATTGATGTCAAACGATTTGTCCGCGGCGCAGAGAAAGAATACGAGACGGTTTTAGGAGACTACAAAGAGGTGGCGGGCTGGTACATACCGTTTTCGATCGAGACCAATGTCAAGGGCAGGCCGGGAAAGTCGAAAATTGTCTTTGAGACGATTCAAGCCAACGTGGAGATCGACGACGCCCGATTCAAAATGCCAACCGCTGCTACTGTTCCCAGGAAGAACTAAGGTTGCGATCCCATGTCGTCAAAATGTTGAGCTGGTCAGTACCACCTGCGGTAGCGGGTGGGTGCGCAGCCGTGTGGCGCCTGCTCAATCTGCTCGTTGGATCAACGCCACCTACATTTTGCGCTGACAGTATCGACGTGCTTGAGGGCTGCGCACCCACCCGCTACCGCAGGTGGTACTGACCGGGTCCAAGCGGTATCGAACATGGGCCAGCAAGAACTGTTACTCAAGTCAGCTTATCTTGATGGATTCAAAACTATGAAGCTAAAACTATCTCCCGCATTCTTCTTATTGTTACTTTTAGTGTCGGCCGCCGCGCAGACACCGCCAGTTAAAGTCGATTCCGACACCATCTCCGGGCTTGGCGCTCGCAACATTGGTTCGGCGGCAATGAGCGGTCGGATCGCCGCCGTCGATGCTGTTCAGGATGGTCAACGTCTAACCATTTACGTCGGTTCGGCCAGCGGCGGAGTCTGGAAGTCAATCGACGGTGGCACGACCTACAAGCCGGTTTTCGATAAACAGGCAGTGCAGTCAATCGGCGCTGTCACCATCGATCCCAAAGATCCAAAAGTGATCTGGGTGGGAACAGGAGAAGCCTGGACGCGTAACAGCGTGTCTATCGGCGACGGAGTCTACAAGTCAACCGATGGCGGTGAAAACTGGACAAACACAGGCTTACGTGACTCTGAGCGCATCGCAAAGATTTTGGTGAATCCAAACCAAACGAACACTGTCTATGTTTGTGCGCCAGGCAAATTATGGAGTGACAGTGAAGAGCGCGGCCTCTACAAAACAACTGACGGCGGCAAGACCTGGACAAGAATCCTGAAAGGAGCAAACGCCTCGACCGGTTGTTCAATGATCTCGATGGATCGTCAAAACCCTGACACCATCTATGCGGGTATGTGGGATTTTCGTCGCAAAGGTTGGACGTTTCGGTCGGGCGGTGATGGACCAACAGCATTCAGTGGTAGCGGATTATTCAAGAGTACAAACGGAGGCGCCTCCTGGACAGAACTTACCGACAGCAGTGCCGGCGGTCTTCCCCCTAAACCATGGGGACGCGTCGCCGTTGCAGTTGCCCCGTCGAAGCCCACGACGGTCTATGCGTTTGTCGAAGCGGAGATGCCGAAAGATGGACTGTATCGATCAGATGATGGGGGCAAGACGTGGAAACATCTGGATCGAAGTCAGAACATGATCTGGCGTCCGTTCTATTTCGCCAACCTGATCGTCGATCCTAAAAATGAAAACAAGATCTACAAACCTGATGGGTCGCTGATAGCCAGCGGTGACGGCGGGCGCAGCTTTAGCAATATCTCCGGCGGAGCGCATGGCGACTTTCACGATGTTTGGATCAATCCGAACAATACAGACCATCTGATCACAGGCGATGACGGCGGCCTCTGGTACTCGTATGACGGCGGTAACCGGTGGTGGAAAGCTGAGAATCTTCCTGTGTCGCAGTTCTATCACGTCAGCATTGACATGGACATGCCTTACCATGTTTATGGCGGACTTCAGGACAACAGTTCATGGGTCGGTGATTCTGCATACCCGGGCGGAATTACAAACAGCCGCTGGGAAAATGTGTATGGCGGCGACGGCTTCTGGGCTTTTGCCGATGCTGCAGATCCGGATTACATCTATGCAGAGGCTCAAGGTGGCGAGATCGGTCGCATTAACCGCAAGACACTGGAGTCGCGCAACATCAAGCCGCTGCCTCAATATCAGGAAAAGAAACTTCGCTACAACTGGAACACTCCCATTCATCTGAGCCCAACTCAAAGAGGAACGATCTACATCGGCGCTCAGTTTCTCTTTCGTTCACGCGACCGCGGCCAAACGTGGGAGCGTATCTCACCTGATCTAACAACCAATGATCCTGAGAAACAAAAGCAGGAACAGTCGGGCGGCATCACTGTAGACAACTCCTCCGCCGAGATGCACACGACGATTTTTTCGATCTGTGAATCGCCCAAAGATTCGAACCTGATCTGGGTTGGCACCGACGACGGTAACCTGCAATTGACGCGCGATGGTGGAAAGACCTGGAAGAATCTCGTCGCAAACATCAAAGGCTTGCGGAAAAACGCCTGGGTTTCATCGATTGACGCCGGACACTTTGATGCCGGTACTGCGTACGCAACGTTTGACGTGCACACATTTGGCGACATGCGCCCATACGTTTATAAGACGAGCGACTTTGGCAACACCTGGACCCAGATCATCGGACCTGCAAGCGACGTGCACGGTTATGCGCACGTCGTCAAGGAAGACATTGTCAACAAAGATTTGTTGTTTGTCGGCACTGAGTTCGGGCTGTGGGTTTCGATCGATGGCGGAAGGCAGTGGGCACAGTACCAAGGCGGCGATTTTCCCAACGTCGCTGTGCGCGATCTTGCGATTCATCCTCGTGACAAGGATCTAATAATTGCAACGCATGGCCGAGGCATCTGGATTATCGACGACATCACGCCACTGCGCTCGCTTACGCCGGAGCTCCTTGCAAAAGAACCCGCATTCATAGAAGCGAGACCGACGGTCCAACGCGTTTCCGCCAATGGTGGCTGGGTGAATGGCGACGCCGCCTTTGTGGGCCCCAATGCAACAAATGAAGCAGTGATCACTTATTACCAACAGAAGCGTCATATCTTCGGCGACTTGAAGATTGAAGTCTTCGATCAAAGCGGAAAACTGATGAGCAGTATTCCCAGCAGCAAGCGTCGCGGGTTGAATCGTGCGACCTGGTCCATGCGACTGAAAGCGCCGAGAGTTCCGGCTGCGGCGAGTGCGGCGTTTGGCGCAACCATCGGACCTCGTGTGTTACCCGGCACGTACACGGTGAAGATGACGAAAGACAAGAATGTCTACACTACGCAGTTAGTCGTCACAGGTGATCCGCGAGTCAAACATACGGCGGAAGATCGGAGGGCACAGTTTGATCTTGCGATGAAGCTCTACAACCTTTTCGCCGATATGACTTTCGCTGTCGATCGCATTAATGGGGTTCGTCTGGGATTAGAGCAACGCGCACAGAAACTGCCGCCGAACGATCCATTGATCGTACGTTTGCGCACGGCTCAAGCGCAGGTTGATGAACTGCGCAAGAAGATCGTAGCCACCAAAGAAGGCGGCGCGATTACGGGCGAAGAGCGTCTACGCGAGAATCTGGCGGATCTATATGGGAATGTGAATTACTACGAAGGCCGCCCCTCCCAGACCCAGGTAGAACGTGCTGATGCAATCGCACGTGAGTTAGCGGATGTCATCAAAAGCTTTGATGACTGGGTGGCAAAAGAAATGCCTGGATTGAACTCTGCGTTGGAGAAGGGAAGTCTTGGCCGGATTGAGGTGCTCAGCCGGGAAGAATGGGAGAAGCGGTAGTCCATACAACGAGATTCCTGTGTTCGGTTGGGCCTCCTTACGAGGAACGCAGTGCCACCTGATCTTCCGAGTTAATACTCAGCACTCGAATAGTAGTTCTGCCAGTGGCTGTCTTCCCGACTAGATAAAGTCCCTGCCAGTGAAAATGGTCTTCCCACGCATGGCGCCGCGGATGAAACAACTCAGTAATCACATCGGTCTCGGGATCGATCCCGGTGAGGTTTGTTCCTTTGTGAAGATTGCAATCGATACAGGCAAGGGCGAGATTTTCGACATCGTCACTGCCGCCGTGAATTTTAGGAATGATGTGTTCAACGTGGAGCGCGGCGAGCGGCGAATCATCCTGATGCAGATGACAGTATTCGCAAGCGTTTTGAGCACGCTGGCGTACCTGATCCCTGACCTGTGCACTGATCATCTATAACGTGAGTTGGCGATCTGCTGCGCTTGTCGTTTGAGAATGGCGACGAATTTGTTCGCCCGCACGTAACCCGCGTATTCGGCCCGTTCGTCTTCCGTGAGCTCACCTTCCGTCGATTTTCGGGCGAGTTCTTCGATGCGAGCTTGCAGGGCGGGATCAGCTTGAAAAGCGATTACGGCGTCAGCCCTTCCCGGCAAGACAATTTCCAGCATCGGCCGGACGCCGCGATCAAATGCCAGACTCTCTGAGGTCGTTGCCATGCGCCAAACTTACCACTCCGATCGGAGTTTTGACAATGATTGAATCCGAGGAGTCCTATTTACAATTCTCAGTGTTCTGTGATGTCCAGCAGGCTCAGAATTATTACTGCGGGAAGCGTGCCGATGAGACAGTGGGCGCGAAGTTTGGGCCAACTCAGTGCACGGCCCACGCGACCGCCGCAGGAGGCGTAAGCGAGCGCACCCGGCGAAGAGTCCAATTAGAAAATGCGAGTAACAGCGTCATCTGTTATGGCCCAACCTGTAATTAAAAATCTTGGTGACAAACGAAAACTTTTGCGCTAGGGTGTTGATAACCCCTCGAATCAAAAAAAGAAGCGGGCCGACTTGTGCGACCAACACAAATCGACCCTAGATCCTCAACCTTCCAACGAAAGGATAAGGACCATGACAAAGCATGGTAGCGCATCACCGCGCAAACAAGAATCTCGCACACTCGACGCCAATCTAAAACGACGCGCTCGAAAACTCGCAACCGACAGCAGAGTCGATCCAAGAACACGCTCACTAATCCGCTATGGATTGGAGATCAAAGACGAATACCTTGAGCAAGTAGTCAGTCGTGTTGAGGCCGGCGAAATGCGCATCGACCACATCCACTTGGACAGTGATTAAGAATTCTCCGCGGGCTCCGTGTCTCTGGGCGCATAGCCGCCGAGACGCGGCGGCCGTTGGGTCTACGGTCAGCTTTCATATGCATCATCACAGCGCGCCCTGAGGGATTTCCTGATGGAACACTTCGACCGATTCCAGCTTGCGTGCCGGACCTACTCTGCCTGCAGAACGAAACCATGGCTGGCGCACGAGCGGCCGCGCGCTGGTCCCTCGCGTAGTGCGTCGCGAAACTTGCATGTCTAAGTGTCGGCGAAGATACTGATGCCTACCATGCGAAACTACACGTTCGTTCTTTCCGTCCTCGTCGTTTCATTTATCGCTGCGAGCTGTGGGGATGCACAGGTTGCGAAACCTGAAGCCCAGCCGCCGGTAGCGCAATCGACGCCGTCGAAAAAATTCACCGCTGCTGATGTCGCGAAGCTCAAGTGGATCGAAGGCACTTGGCGAGGGATGGATGGCGACAAGCCTTTCTACGAGCGTTACAAGATCGAGGGAACGGCGATGGTCGTCGAGTCGCTAAAAGCGGATAGTTCGGTTGACGGCGCGCCGGACCGATTCGAACTTAAAGACGGTGAATTTGGGAAAGATGAGGGCGACCGGCGTTCGGTCGCAAGCGAAATCACGGCCGATTATATTCAGTTTGTCCCGGCGGTTCCCGGTAAGTCGAACAGTTTTCGATTCGAGCGGCAATCCAACAACACGTGGCGCGCTGTTCTCGACTGGCCCGCCAAAAGCGATAAGCCGGCGCGGCAGAAGATCTACATCATGGAGCAGTGGAAGCCATAATCAGCACCGAACGTGAGGTAACAGCCAAGCCAACAGCACTGGCAAAGGGTGTTGTGATGCGCTGCCGGATTTCGCTCCTCTGGTGTGAACACCGCAATCTCCGCATCTCACGGGCCTGAAGGCCCTCGAGGAACATTAAACACATCTTCCTTAAGTGAGGAATCTATTTTGATCTCATTAAATCTACGGACCACCGTGTCGTAAGAGGAGACGTCGGATGTGCGAATGAGGAAGGGTACCTTGATGCCGCTTACGTCCCGATAGTCGCTGAAATCCCATTGCACGTTAAGCGGGCCCAGCATCGTGTTGGTTACATTAACTCTCCGCAAGAGAAGTCCGCTCTCTACATCGAAAAACAATTGAATTGATTGTGTCGCACTGTCTTCAATGACGACCTGGTAGGATTCGCGATCGTTAATTCTGGCGACGCCAATCAGTGTAGCGCGACTCGGAGAATCTGGAATCTTAATCGGACCAAAGAGACCATCCGAAGCGATGGTCGTGGTGGGTGTCGCCTTCATTGCTTTTAGACTTTCACCTGTCGCCTGGTTCACGCCTCTGCTCGATTGGACCCATGCCGTGGTGCCGTTCCACCCGCGAGTAATGACTCCGGATGTTAGCGTTTCCGTTATCCGTGCCTTGTTGGGTTGTTTGAAAACAATTTCGGTTGGACCAGAAGCCTTTGCCCTTTCAACTCTTTCCACTGTCCCGCGCATCACGATTGCCTGCGACAAAATGTCCTGGCGGTTTGCGCCGACGAGCGAGAGATACTTCGCGATAACTTCCTGAGCGGTTGGCAACACGCGCTTCGGTTGAGGTTTAAGCGCTTCGCCAAAATAGTCACGCGGCGGGAGTGGCGCCATGCGTTCTGGACGCGTGTTGCCTCGATGGCAGGTGTAACAGGTCACGACAGCTTCCCGAGTGAACCTGGTGCGATTCAACTCGAGCACCATTCGCATCATGTCGCGCCCCATTGCCTTTTCCTTTTTGTCATCTCGTTCCCAAAGCCAGGTGTCCTCTCCGGTCTGCGGGTTCTTGTCGCCTTTCACGTGGCAATGATCACAATTAACGCCGAGTGAATCGCCAACGAAGTTCATTAGGAGGAACAACTGGGAATCAGGCAGTCCTTTGAGGACCTGAATGTTCTTCCTAACTTGTTCGACCGGTTTGTCGCCTGTCGATTGGGTCTGAGCGGTTTTCGCTTTCCAGCCGATCACCAGAAAAATAAGGATGAGCACGAGGCAGAGCCGGCTTGTGATTTTGAAATTGAACATAGCGAGAATCTTCACTTAACGAAGGAAGTTAACCACCGCTACCGGTTCTGACACCCTAACGCTTGCCGGTCCACGGCGGCGAAGTTGTGTTGTTGTCCAGTCGCGACGATCATTTCGCGCACAATCTTCTTAAGTCATTGATTCTCTTGTGGTGCCGAGGGCGGGAGTCGAACCCGCACGTCCTTTCGGACAACGGATTTTAAGTCCCGTGATGGCACCGTTACCTGGTCTTATGAAACGATACAAGCCAGTATTTACGCGCCTAGTGGTCGTCAAGGTATCGCTTCGGCTGGTTTCGTATCAACACGTCCCGCCACCATCTTAGCCCCATCTTTATTCTGTCTGCCAACGCAGCTGAGAAAGACTTAGCGCTTTAACTAATGAAGGCGGAGATGTGCGCGTTTTCCCGCAGTAAGAGCGAAACCTTCCACACGAATACCTTCCCTGGAATAGTCTGGCTGCACGCATTTTGTTGCCAACGCCCGGCATGTCGCTTGCTCTCTCATCGAGGACAACTTTTGCGGTTTTGCCCAGCAGAGGCTCAAGGCAAAGCTGTTTAGAACCAGTCGTGTCTCTTCATTTCTATAACTAACTGAGAGGTGACAAGAAAATGAGTACCATGGTGAGCAAGCAAGCGGATCTCGCCGGCCCGGGGATTGGTAATTACGAGGAGTTGGAAAAAGTTCTACCTCAGAATTACAACTCTCTGCTAACTCCAAAGGACACACAGCGGGCCATCACGATCGTTAAGCGGTATATCGAAGACAATCTCTGCCGGCAACTCAACCTCATGCACGTTGAGGTTCCTCTGATAGTTGACGGCGAGAGTGGAGTAAACGATTACCTGGATCGCGACGGCTCGCGCACTCCCATTGAGTTTCACATCTCTAACGACCATGACCAACATCCAATCGATGCTCAAGTAGTGCAAGCTGCTACTAAATGGAAGCGTGTCGCTCTGAAGCAGTTTGGCATGAAGCCGGGTGAGGGCCTTATCACAGACATGCGCGCAGTGCGCAAGGATTACTTCCTGGATCATGACCATAGCGCTTACGTAGACCAGTGGGATTGGGAGAAATCCATTAGGGCCGACCAGCGTAACTTGAATTACCTGACGGAGACGGTTGAAAGCATCTGGAAAGTTATCAAGGGCGCCGAGACCTTCATTCAGGGCCTCTTCCCGCAACTGAAGACGGATAAGTATTCAAACCTGCCTGAAAAGCTAACGTTCATTCATGCTGAAGAGTTACTGGAAAGATATCCCGACCTGCCGCGAAAAGCCCGCGAGACGGCGATCCTGCAGGAGTTTCCGGCGGTCTTTATTTACGGCATTGGGTGGATACTCGAGGACGGTTACCCCCATGAGATGCGAGCCGCGGATTACGACGACTGGGTAACTGAGACCACCGACGACAATGGCAAAAAATTTCACGGACTGAATGGCGATATTCTCGTTTGGAATCCGGTGACAAGGCGTCGTCACGAACTCAGCTCCATGGGTATCCGCGTTAACGCCGAGACGTTGAAGCAGCAACTGGAGATCACTGGCCAACTCGACTTTCTCGAGCTGCCGTACCACAAGGCAGTCATCAACGATCAGGTACCGCTCAGCATTGGTGGAGGCATTGGACAATCGCGTACCGTAATGCTCTTGCTCCGTAAAGCACATCTCGGCGAAGTCAGTGTTACCGTCTGGCCGAAGAAACTCAAAGAGCTCTGCCGCCAGAAGAACATCCGAGTCCTGGAGTAGCAGCACACCATCTGCGTGTTATGACTGACTCAAAGGCGCCAACCATCATCTGTGTTGCCAGCTTCTTCAAGGGCAACGATTTCATCCGCGAGTGTAAGCGGCTGGGCGCTGCGGTTGTGTTGCTAACGAGAGAAAAACTGCTCGACGCCGACTGGGCCCGTGAATCGCTCGACGATCTGATTGCCATTCCCGGGAAGACAAGTGTGCAGTCTTATTTGGCCGCCGCGACATACGTCGCGCGGCAACGGCGAGTGTCGCACGTTGTCGCGCTCGAAGAGTATGACATTGTCACAGCGGCTCACATCCGCGAACATCTGAGTGTTTCGGGTATGGGCACAACCACCGCACGTTGCTTCCAGGACAAGCTGGCAATGCGCTGCAAAGCCAAAGAAGTTGTGATTCCCCAGCCGAAGTTTGTCTCTTTGTTCAACTACGAGGTGCTTGACGAATTCATGAAGCGAACTTCGTCGCCGTGGATGTTGAAACCTCGCGTTGGCGCGTCGTCGATGGGCATAAAAAAACTCTATGACTCCGAGACAGTGTGGCGCGCAATCGCGGATCTCGACGCGCGAGAACAGTTCCACGAAAGATCCGCTTTTCATCTGCTTGAACAATTCCTTCCCGGAGATGTTTATCACGTCGATTCTTTAGTTGCAGGAGGTAAGGTGCTTTTCGCCAGCGTCGAACGTTACGGCGCACCACCGTTTGAGGTTACGCACTCTGGCGGAGTTCCCATCTCATATTTCGTGAAGCATGGTTCGCAGGAACAGCGCGTTCTGCTCAAGCTAAACAAGAAGTTGCTGAATGGCTTCGGCTTCGGGCAGGGAGTAACTCACGCTGAATTCATCCGCCGCGCGGACGCGGAGAATGAGAGCCACAGGTACGTTTTTCTTGAAGTCGCAGCACGCGTCGGTGGCGCCTATACGGCGGACACTATCGCAGCGGCGACGGGAATTAATGTTTGGCGCGAATGGGCCAGACTGGAACTCGCCACGCCCGAGCGGCCCTACATTCTGCCTCCCATTCGCAAAGAGTATGGCGGCATTGCTGTATCACTGGCACGTCAGGAAAACCCGTGTACTTCCACCTATGACGATCCCGAGATCGTGTATCGCGTGCGCAAGCCGTGGCATGTCGGCCTAATAGTGCGCTCTCCTGATCACGGGCGAGTCGTAAATCTCCTGACGGACTATGCACGGCGCTTCAGCGAGGACTTTACCGCCGTTGCTCCTCCCGAGGAAACAGCGGAGCAACATCTATGAAGCCCATTTCACGAACCGAAGAACAGATTGCAGACACTATGATCTCAACCGCACAGCTCAAACCTGAGAGACAGCTTGCAAGGCCAGCCGCACATCTAATTGCGTCCATTCGGGGATCCCTGCCTGGTCCAACTCTGATAATCCTTGGTGGCATTCACGGAAACGAGCCGGCTGGCGTGCTGGCTGCGGAACGCGTGTGGCCTCGCTTGCAAAGACGCAGAGATGCCTTGCGTGGCGAGGTGGTTTTGCTTCGGGGAAACACACGCGCGCTCGAGCAGAGAGTTCGTTACATCAATGCTGATCTGAATAGACACTGGACGACTGAGAATGTTCGAACTGCCGAACTGGAGGAGCGAAGCATTCCTCAAGTGTCGGAGTTTCGCGAACAACGCGAGCTGCTTACATTGGTGAGGGAAGCGGTCAACCGCGCACGAGGCGAGATTTACTTTGTCGACTTGCACACTACCTCGGCCGACGGACGGTCATTTGCCACCGTCGGCGACACTCTCCGGAACCGCCGCTTTGCACTGAGCTTTCCCTTGACTATCGTGCTTGGGCTGGAGGAACAGATTGATGGGACGGTGCTCGAATACGTCAACAATCTGGGTGCAATAACGATGGGCGTCGAGGCCGGACAGCATGAGTCCATGACTTCAGTGGACAATCATGAGGCAGTAATTTGGATCGCGACCGCGGGGACGGGAAACTTTTGTCGCGAGGATCTGCCGGAACTCGATCAAAGTCGATCCGTGCTCAAGCGGGCAAGCGGTGGAGCGAAAGTGGTAGAGGTTCGCCACCGGCAAGCGATTGTGCCGGAAGATCACTTCAAGATGGAGCCGGGCTTTAGGAATTTTCAGACCGTGCAGCGCGGGAAGGTTCTGGCCCGAGATCGTGCGGGCGAGATCAAAGCCTCCGAGACAGGACTGATTCTGATGCCTCTTTACCAGGCATTGGGTGATGACGGCTTCTTTCTTGTGCGTGAAGTTAAGCGGTTCTGGCTCAGGTTGTCAGCATTGCTTCGCAAACTGAAGGTCGGCCACTACGTGCATCTTCTTCCCGGAGTTCGCCGCGATCCACTCAACGAAAACTTCTTGATTATCAACACACGCATCGCGCGGATTCTGCCCCTTCAGGTATTTCACCTTTTGGGGTTCCGCAGATTGCGCTGGACTGACAAGTATCTGGTCGTCAGCCGCCGCGCCTATGATCTGGTGGGGCCGACGAAGTTTGTTTCTAAGTGGATCTGTGCCTTGCCTCAAAAGTGAGAACGTTGCACTTGGATCGGGTCAGTACAGGGAGCGGTAGCGACCTGGTCCAACCATCAGAGTCCAAAAATCCCTCGCGAATATTGCATGCTGATACTGACCAGGTCGCTACCGCTCCCTGTACTGACCCGATCCAACAATGATTGCCGACTTTTGAGGCATCTATGAAGCGTCGTTCGATGTCAAGAACTTTTTGAGTAGACTTCGAGCGGGACGCCGCAGCGCCTGGGTTGTTTAGTTGTCGCTCTTTGACATGAGACTGTTAGTTTGGTTCTACCGCAGTTAGCGGTCCTCAAGTGATTAAGGCTGACGAGCCACGATCAAAGCCGTGGAGCTGGGGGAAAATACTATGGACTTCTACGTATTCGGTGACATTAGTCTCAGAATATGGACCCTCTTTGAAGAGGGTCAGAATTTTCCAGCATTGGGGAAATTCCGCCTCAACTTTGTCTATTAACATGTAAATGTAGTTCTTGAAATCATGAAGGCAGCGCAGGTCCAACGGTTAGCTTACACGTTTGTTATTCTGTACACCAAACTCGCTTGGTATGAAAAACACTCACCCTGCGTCAATGAAAGAATTACTGATCGGACGTGATCTTGACTGGGCGAGACAATAAGCTTTTTCCGAGGCAACTAGCCTTGAGGATTCCTGATGGAAAAGTCCGATACAGTCTATGACACAACTGACATGTAGTTACGGTCGCTGGGCGACATGATAAGCGGCACGCTGTCGCTTCATGAGTTGGCAAAACCTGAAATGGTCCGCGGATCGTGGATCGAAGAACTGTCGTAATAAACCTCGGATCAGAAAATGGAGTTGAAGGCGACAGCGTGTTTCACATTCTCGGAGATCCGGAAAGAATTACCGATCCAGACACGAATGAAATTCTCGGCAGCGTAAAGGTAACTAAGGGACGAGTTCGAGCAAGCCAGGTCTTCGATAAATTCACAATTGCCTCCACTACGTGGACGCAAGTTAATCAGAGTTACGCAGGCGTTTTTGGTGACCTGTTTGGCAAAGTACAACAGATTAACGAAGGCGATCTGAATGTCGATCCCAACGAAATTCGTCCGTGGAAAGCGAAATCGGAGTCGCCAATCCGCGTGGGGGATGAAGTGGAAGTCCTAGTTACGATTGACGAAGCGGAAGAGGCAGAGCCAGAGGACGAACAGGAACTAGCAGCGCCAAACCAGCAAATTGAACAATAAAAGCTTTTTAGAGCTTGCATGGGGAGCAATTATGGCCGTAGTCGGACCAATTGCGGCAGTGGTATCGGCGGACGTAGTATTCGATCTTGAATGCAGACCCGGATTTTCGCCTCGTCATTCGGTGAAAGTGACAGCGCTGCCAACTTCGCGTCGAATTTAAACCCAAACAGGCTTGCTTCAGTTGGGTGGGGCTTCTCAGGAATACTGCCCAAACCACGGACCATTCGACTTTTGACCCGGCCCCAACTCAGACGGATCGCGGAACGATTCCTTGAGATTGAGGACTCGACCTGCTCGCGTCTGTTCGTCTGAATACTACAAACATGATCACCTAACCAACTACTTCGTTTGAAAACTGAGGTTGTTGCCCGGTTGCGAAAGCTCAGCCAATAGGAATACCGCTAACCGAAGATGGTGGTTCCTCTTTGCTGTACATTTTATCGTCGTCGTGAGCGTCCAGATCTGGGAAGTTGCCAAAGAATACTAAGCCAGTTTGTTGCGCCGTCCGTTCCGCCTCCCTTTCATCATAACCGACACCTCATCCGCACAACTCTCTGCACGCTTTGAGTGCTTCGCTGCGCTGCGCCTGCCGGTTTTCGGGAGCGACTGCAAGGGCGAACCTCGCTCGAAAAGTCACCCGAAAAGGAGCACGCGACAAATGGAAAATCATGCCAACCAATCACCCGCCATTCCGAATTGGTCTGCCCTACTTATCGAGGCTGTCACCAAGCCAGGTCTGATCATGAAAGCCTATAGCGCTTTCCATACGTATTCGACAGGGAATCAAATTCTGGCCCTCGTGCAATGTCAGATGCGCGGATTACAGCCCGGCCCGTACTCGGTCACACGATTCAGAGTGTCACAGGAACATACGCACGCAGCACACCTGATGCTTTAGAAGATGCAGTGAACAGACTCACAGAACCGCGAGGCAATGTGATCGAATTCAAAAGGAAGGCTAGTTGAAAGTGTCACCATCTTAGCCCCATCTTCACTTGTGGGGTTGAGACCATTCCTAGGGCTAAGTTGATGGAAGACGTGAAACATTAGGATTAATAGTGGTGCCGAGGGCGGGAGTCGAACCCGCACGTCCTTTCGGACAACGGATTTTAAGTCCGCAGCGTCTGCCATTCCGCCACCCCGGCACAAATGTCAAAATAGCACGCACCCTCTGCCCGAACAAATGGCAGTACTCTTTTCGCCTTCTCCCCCCTAATGTTAAAATCTCAACACTGATGACCACGGCAGAGCCACTTACGGAAGAGCAGGAAGTTTTTCTTAAACACATCCAGAAGAAGGGACTGAAACGCACGTCCCAACGCGATCTGATCCTGGATGTTTTTCTACGCACCGAGGATCATCTCTCCAATGAAGATTTATACCGGCTGGTGCAAAAAGAAGATTCAACAGTCGGCCAAACCACCGTCTATCGAACGCTCAAGCTCCTGACTGAAGCCGGACTCGCGCGCGAAGTCCGCTTTGGCGATGGACGCACGCACTACGAGCATAACTACAAACATCAGCATCACGATCACATGATCTGTTCCGAGTGCGGCAAGATCATCGAGTTTTTCTCCGCCGAACTCGAAGCGTTACAAGATGCGATGGCCGCGAAGCACAGGTTTGAGATCACTCAGCACCTGCTGCGGATTATCGGCATTTGCGCGGAATGCCAGCGTAACCGAAGATTAGAAGAAAGAAACCTCACGGCCAGCCCCTGAGTTTTACAAACATCACACTGATCATTATGGTTGGAGGTTGAAATGAGTGTTTCGATTACATTTGAACCCTCCGGGATTAACGGACTCGTCGCCGAGGGAACTTATCTCATAGACGCAGCGCGCCGCATGGGCGCATCGCTCGGAGCAGGTTGTACCGCCGGAAAAGGTGAGTGCCCGGCATGTCTGATTTCAGTCAAGACCGGTGCGGCTTTACTTTCATTACCGAGCGTCGCCGAAGAGAAACAGCTTGGCGTCGAGCAACTCGACCAACATCTAAGGTTAGCCTGCCAGGTGAAGATCGAGAACCCGGGTGAAGTGGTCGTGATGGTCGCCGCTCGACCACAAACACGCACGCCACCCAACAACAGCGAGTCAGAGTTGCGCACGAAATTCGGTGCATTGCCGCTTAACAAAAAGATCGCGACGCTTCTGCAGTTAGAGGCCATCACGATGTCTGAGGCGTTCGATTCAGCTATCGAGAAGCCGCTTGCGTTCGGCGCTAAAACGTTCGATGCGATCGCCAATCGAGCGCGCGCACGAAGCGAACAGAAGAAATAACGATGAGCAGGCGAAACGTACTTGTGCTGGCGCTCGTGTTACTGCTGCCGGTGCTTTTCGCTGCTTGTCCGAAGAACGATCCACCACCCAGACCCCGCGCAACTATTTCGACCGATTCGCGTCCGGCGCCGTCCACCGCGCCAATCGTGGCTGCTTTCAACGGCGAAAGGGCGATGGACCACGTGCGGAAGCAGATCGATTTCGGACCTCGGCCGCCTGACACTCCGCAACTCGCGAAGACTCGTGCCTACATCATCAACGAACTGAAGTCTTACGGCTTCGCGGTCTCGCTTGATGAGTTCAGCGCCTCCACCCCGCAAGGCGAAAAGAAGATGGCAAACATCGTCGGCGAGATTGCCGGCGAAACCAAGACACTGATCCTGATCACCAGTCACTACGACACGAAGTTTTACAAAGACATGCTCTTCGTCGGAGCGAACGATCCGGCAGCATCCGTTGCGACGCTGCTCGAGATTGGACGCGTGCTCGGTAGCGCGAAGGAAAAACCTAAAGTTACTTACCGGCTTGTATTCTTTGATGGTGAAGAAGCTCTTTGTGAAGGTTGGGACGAATGCGGAAATGAAGGCAATCCTGACCACACGTATGGAAGTCGTCACTATGTTTCGAAGCTGCGCGCTGGAAACGAACTGGCAAATACCGGCGCGCTGATTCTGCTCGACATGATGGGCTACAAGAACCTGGAATTGGGTCGCGACACCATGAGCACCAAATGGTTGCAGGACATCATCTGGCAAACCGGACGCGAACTCGGACACGACAAGATCTTTGTCGATCGCCAGGAAGGTGTGGGCGGCGACGACCATGAACCGTTTGTTGATTCCGGAGTAGCTTCAGTTGATTTGATTCAACTCAATTCGTATCCGTACTGGCACAAGGCTGACGATACTATTGACAAGATATCGACGCAAAGCATGAAAGTAGTGGGCGAGACGGTGTTGGCCAGTTTGCCGAAGATTGTCGCCACGGTCGTGAAGGGTGTGCCGAAAGAGCAAAAAGTGCCACAATAAGGCACAAAAAGCACAAAGAAGAAAGCCCAAAGAAGAAAGAAGCAGATGCTTACATCACCTGAGATACTCGTACCCATAGATTTTTCGCCTTGTTCGGTTAACGCGCTCAAAGTCGCGATTGGAATGGCGGCCCCTGAAGGCGATCTCACGCTGCTCCATGTTATTGACGAAGAGTTTATCCAGGGCGTAGTCGCGGCTGGAATGGGTTCGACTGATGATATTAGAACGCGTCTCAAGGAGCAGGCGGAGAACAACTTCGCGAGCGTGCTCGAGGGACTGGATACGGGTCAGGTCAGTATCGAGAAGATGATCGTCGTTGGCCTTCCGTTTGTGGAGATTTTGAAGATCGCTCGCGATCTGGATCTGCCGATGATTGTGATGGGAATACGAGGGCAGTCAACTCCGGCTGAAGAACTACTCTTTGGTTCAACGGCTGAGAAAGTCCTTCGCGGCACACGCGTGCCCGTGCTTTGCGTGCCGTTTTGAGTTGTCTCAGTTCAGAGTTCAAGCTTTAGCTTGTCTTCGAGAAGAGCAGCCTAAAGGCTGAACTCTTAACGTGGAACAATCATGATGAAAAGAATCGCAGTCATTCCCGGAGACGGAATCGGTCCTGAAGTAGTGCGCGAAGCTGTTCGTGTTCTGAAACACTTGCAGGAGACCGAAGCTCTTGAACTCAAGTTTGTTGACTTCGACTGGAGCGCCGAAAAATTTCTCCGCGACGGAGTCAGCCTACCGCCGGGCGCACTCGAAATGTTGACCGCGGAGTTCGACGCGATCCTCGCCGGCGCGTTCGGCGATCCGAGAGTTCCGTCTAACAAACACGCTGAAGACATTCTGCTCGGAATGCGCCGCGGTCTCGATCTTTACATCAATCTCCGACCGGTGCGTCTACTCAACGATCGGCTCACTCCGTTGCTCAACCGCAAAACAGCGGATATCGATTTCGTTGTCTTCCGCGAAAACACTGAAGGCGCGTACTGCGCCGCCGGTGGTTTTCTAAAACAGGGAACAGCAGACGAGATCGCGCTTCAGGAAGACGTCAGCACGCGGCGCGGAGTGGAGCGAATCATCGTAGCCGCGTTCGAGTATGCGCGAGTAAATGGCCGTAAACGCGTGACGATGGCTGATAAGTCGAACGTGCAACGCTTCGGCGGCGATCTTTGGCAACGCGTTTTCAAAGAAGTCGCGGAGGGTTATCCGGAGATCGAGGCGAATCATCAATACGTCGATGCGATGGCGATGTACATGGTGCTCGATCCGGCGCAGTACGACGTGATCGTGAGTAATAATTTGTTTGGCGACATCCTGACGGATCTCGGAGCTGCGATTCAGGGCGGGCTCGGACTTGCCGCTTCAGGGAATATTCATCCCGGGAAAGTCTCGCTTTTCGAGCCCGTGCACGGCAGCGCGCCGCCGCTCGCCGGGAAGGGAATCGCGAATCCGATAGGGGCTATTCTGACCTCGGCGATGATGCTAGAATACCTGGGCTTCCAAACGTTGAGTAATAAAATAGAAGACGCTGTCCGCGGCGCGATCTCTGCAAACGAAACAACGAGAGATCTCGGAGGACAACTTTCTACGGAGCAGGCAGGCATGGCCATTACGGCACGCTTGGGGGACATCGGGAAGAAGTAGAAGTGGAGGAGTCATGACGAGCACAGGGAAACTCACGACGAAGGCGATCGCGATTATCGTTATTGTGGCGATGCTCGATGCGGTGGGACTCTCACCCGTGCTCATGGTGTTCGTCACTGGAGTAGTTTTTGTAGTGTGGCTCATTGCGCGCCGCGCACAAGCTCGCGAGGTTGAGCGGATTTTTGATTTCTACGTTGCCGCGGAGGCGATACTTCGCGAAGAAGAACGACGTTGGTATGGTTTCGAAATCTCCGAAGTAATCGAACACGGCGAGAGTCTCCTCGAAATCATGCCTGATCCGCCGCCGCTGAACTACTTCGTTCTCGGAGCGCTCTATCACCGTTTGGGAAATCACCAGGCCACTGTCGAATATCTCTCGCGCGTGATCGAAGACGAGTTCTACGATGAATCGCATCGCACTTCACCGTCACCGCAGTTGCGCCGTTACGTGATGATGTTGCGACGGATTGAATATCACCCCTCAACTGCGCCGCACACACTCGCTGCGATCAGAAGTTTGGAACGAGCACGCCAGCGCAGTGCGAAAAGAATGTTGCTGGAGAGTCGCAGTCTGCTGGAGACTGAAAAACCTGCGGTGCGAATAGAGGTTCCTTTGCCCGAAGCGAAAGAAATTCACCATGAGACGAGCTTTGCGCCTTCGCTGCCGTTGAGTGAGATCACGGCGCCGCCGCCGATTTCCAAAGTGCTGCACGACGTTTACGACGTTTCCCGGGAAGACAACAGAGCCAGTTAACTCGCTTGTTTGAAACCCTGACAGCAGAAATCATTGCGATCGGATCGGAACTACTTGCGCCCGATCGCACTGACACCAACAGTCTCTGGCTCACAGAGAAACTCAATCGTCTTGGTATTGAAGTAAAACTCAAAACCATCGTCGGCGACGACGATGCCCGCCTCGAAGAAGCTATTAAAGACGCCGTTCGCAGGTCGAAAGTGGTGATCACCACCGGCGGCCTTGGTCCAACCGAAGACGACATCACGCGCAAGATCACGGCTCGCGCACTCGGTCGCCGCCTGTTGCTCGACGAGGTTGTACTCGCCGAGATCCGGCAGCGCTTTCAGAGTTTTGGAGTCACGATGCCGGAGCGAAATTCGCGACAGGCAATGGTGATCGAAGATGCAGAGGTGCTGCCGAATCCAAACGGCACCGCGCCGGGAATGTTTATCGATCACCAGGGGACGGCGATTGTGCTTTTGCCGGGGCCGCCGCGTGAGATGCGGCCGATGTTTGAGAATCATGTCGCGGAAAGACTGGCGGGACGTGCCGGAGGTCTGTGCGTAGTCCGTCGCATGCTGCGAGTGGCGGGAATGGGTGAGTCGGCGGTGGATGAAAAGATCGCGCCGGTTTACACGCAGTACGATAATCCGGTGACGACGATTCTGTTCAATCAAAGTGAGATTGAAATTCACTTGACCGCGCGTGGACGTAACGAGAAAGAGGCCTGTGATCTGCTCGATCGTTTGTCGGCGCAGATTGAAGAGCGACTGGGAAACGCGGTGTTCTCGTTTGCCGGTGAGACGATGGAAGAAGTCGTGGGCCTGAAGCTGTCGCTTGGCGGTTACACGTTGTCGGTGGCGGAGAGTTGCACCGGCGGCTTGCTGGCGCAGCGGCTGACGGAGGTTCCTGGCTCGTCAAAGTATTTCATCGAAGGCGTAGTAGCGTACGCGAACGATGCCAAGACGCGGACGCTGGGTGTTGAGCCAATGTTATTGCTGGAGCACGGTGCCGTCAGCGCACCCGTGGCTGAAGCGATGGCTGAAGGCATTCGCAAACGAGCGGGAACTGACTTTGGATTATCCATCACGGGCATTGCCGGTCCAGGCGGCGGAACGGAAGACAAACCGGTGGGCACCGTTTTCATCGCCCTTGCAAACGAGGTTAAGACCGAGCATCGCAAACTCAATGTGCCCGGCGATCGCCAACTGATCCGCTGGCGCGCTTCACAAGCCGCGCTGGATCTTCTACGACGACGATTATCTTGATCATCCTGCAAATCATGCAAATCTTGTTAACAGGATTTGCATGATTTGCAAGATGTTCAGGATTTTCTGGCGCGCCAGTCTTCCGCAAGGATGGCCCATCGTTCGTGATCGCGCCAGCGGCTGCAGATCTTCAGATACCTTCTTGAGAAACCTTCCTTCACAAATCCTGCGCGCTTAACTAACGCAATGGAGCGAACGTTGCCGGGTTGGATGTTCGCTTCGACGCGATGTAGTTTCAACTTCACAAATGCATAGCGCAGCACGAGCGCGATCGCTTCAGTCATATAGCCCTGACCGGTGAACTCTGCGCCCATGTGATAACCAAGATAAGCACTCTGAAATCCGCCGCGCACAATCTCACTCAGACAGATATAACCGAGGATCACTCCGTCTGTGCGGCGACAAATAAAAAAGCAAGCAGTAGTATTTAGGCGGCACCTTTCAATAAAGGCCGCAAACTGTTCCGGCCGCGTTGGCGGAGAGGCGAGTCCGCGATGGAATGAAGCGCTGCGACGATTAAGCGCCAGGTATTCAACCTGATCGTTTTGTTTCGGAAATCTCAGGAATACACGCTTGCCTTCGATCACAGTAACCTAGATGACATTTAGCTGGCGGAGCTAAGTTGTGGTACGACCACTGCTCGTCGTCATTATTGCATACTTGCTGGGTTCGATTCCGTTCGGATATTTGATCGTGCGGAAGAAGCTCGGCGATGACATCCGGCAAACCGGCTCGGGCGGCACGGGCGCAACCAACGTTTCACGCCGAGCTGGAAAACAAGCGGGCGTGCTCACGCTTGTGCTCGACGCATTGAAGGGAAGCGTCGCAGTTCTGGTAGCTAAGCAATTAGCGCCGCATGCCGAGTGGATCGTTGCCGCTGCCGCGATTGCTGTGATCGCCGGTCATATGTTTCCCGTATGGCTGGGTTTTCGCGGCGGCAAAGGCGTGGCCACAGGCGTTGGAGTTTTCTTGATACTTGCTCCAATCGCTTTGTTGTGTGCGGGCATCATATTCGTCGTCATTGTTTGGCTGACGAGGTATGTATCATTAGGTTCGATTACGGCTGCTGTAACCATACCGTTGTTTATCTGGTTGCAGAGCGTCTTTGTTGAGCCCGTGGTGGAGTTGCAGTCGCTACTGATAGCTGCGGTTGCGGGAGCAGTGCTGATTGTGTTTGCGCATCGCGGAAATATCGGGCGACTCGCGCGGGGAACTGAATCGAAGATCTAAGGGATGAAACGGATCGCAATCATTGGAGCGGGAAGTTGGGGGACGGCGCTGGCAGTCGTCGCTGCGCGCGCCGGACACAACGTGTCACTTTGGGCGCGCAATTCCGAAATCGTCAATTCGATCAATGAACGGCGAGTTAATTCGCGCTATCTGACTTCAACTTCGATTCCGGAAAGTGTCACCAGCACGGATGATATCGAGGCAGCCTTGCGTGGGGCGTCAACAGTTATCCTCGCCGTTCCTTCGCATGGCGCGCGCGAACTACTAACGACGATATCGCCACTGTTGGACGAAGCGGCAATAGTCGTCAGCGTTTCGAAAGGCATCGAGATCGAAACCGGCAAGCGAATCTCCGAGATAGCGAAAGAGGTCCTGGGAAGTCCGTACCCATTCGTTTGTCTTTCTGGTCCATCGTTCGCTAAAGAAGTAGTCGAAGGACATCCGACCGCGATTGTCGCGGCAAGTAAAGACAGTGTAGCGGCGCGCACGGTTCAGAACGATCTGAGTTTTGAGAATCTACGCATTTACACCAACACAGACGTCGTTGGAACAGAGCTTGGCGGGTCGGTGAAGAACGTGATGGCGATTGCTGCCGGCATGACCTCTGGCCTGGGTTTTGGCTCGAACAGTGTTGCAGCACTGATTACGCGCGGACTTGCGGAGATCACGCGCCTGGCTCGGCGTGAAGGAGCGCAGATGGAAACGCTGATGGGACTTGCAGGGCTCGGAGACTTGGTGTTGACGTGTACCGGAAGTCTTTCGCGGAATCGATTCGTTGGTGAGGAACTCGGAAAAGGCAGAGCACTCGAGAAGATCGTTGCCGAGTTAAGCGAAGTGGCCGAAGGCATCAATACTGCGCGCGCGGTGAAGAAACTGGCTGATCGCGCTGGTCTAGAGATGCCGATCACGAATGAGGTTAATGCCGTGCTTTACGATGGCAAACCGGCACGCGATGCAGTCGCAGAGTTGATGAGCCGCCCGCTGCGTGAAGAAGTGTAATTGAGCCGCAGATTTGCGCAGATGAACGCAGGTTCCGATCTGCGTTCATCTGCGCAAATCTGCGGCTCACATGTTAATATTCGCATCTGCAAGCCATCGTTTACTCCGTGACAAAGTAAAGGAGCCCATCCAAATGTTCAAGACGTTACGTGCGTCTCGTACGAGTCTCATTCTCTGCCTGGCCTTTGCGCTTAATCTTTCGACGACACCGAACCAAGCTCAACAAACTCCGGCGCCCGCAAAACAACCGGACCTGCTGAAGCCGTTGCAGTATCGCAGCATCGGTCCTTATCGCGGAGGCCGGTCGGCGGCAGTTGCCGGAGTCGCTTCGCAACCGCTTGTTTTTTACTACGGCGCGACGGGTGGAGGCGTTTGGAAGACCACGGACGGCGGCATCAACTGGGAATCGGTCAGCGATGGCTCGGTGTTTGGCACGGGTTCTGTCGGAGCGATCGGAGTTTCTGATGCCGACCCGAACACGGTTTACGTGGGGATGGGCGAGTCGCCCATTCGCGGCAACGTCTCGCATGGCGATGGTGTTTACAAATCGATGGACGCGGGTAAGACGTGGAAGCGCGTTGGTCTCGAAGACACGCGACAGATCGCGCGCATCAGGGTGCATCCAAAGAATCCCGACATCGTTTACGTCGCGGCGTTGGGCCATGTTTGGGGACCAAATGAACAGCGCGGAGTTTTTCGTTCGAAGGACGGTGGGAAGACCTGGGAGAAGGTCCTGAATCGCGGAAACAAAGCAGGCGCGATCGATCTGATTATCGATCCTGGTAATGCAAACACGCTCTACGCGGGTTTCTGGGAAGTCTATCGCAAGCCGTGGACGCTCGAGAGTGGTGGCCCGGGAAGCGGTATCTTTAAATCGACGGACGGTGGAGACACGTGGACCGAGTTGACGCGAAACACCGGTTTGCCGCGAGGAACGATCGGGAAAGTCGGAATCGCTGTCTCGCCTGCAAATCCTGATCGAGTATGGGCCATTGTCGAGGCTGAAGAGGGCGGAGTCTTTCGTTCAGATAACGGCGGCGCTACCTGGACCAGAGTCAATGAAGAGCGGCGGCTGCGCCAGCGCGCGTGGTACTACACGCGCATCTACGCGGACCCGAAAAGCGCCGACACTGTTTACGTTTTGAACACCGGTTTCTACCGATCGAATGATGGCGGTCGCACGTACACCGCCATTTCAGTGCCGCACGGCGACAATCACGATCTGTGGATTGCCCCGGACGATCCGAACCGGATGATCGAAAGCAACGACGGTGGCTCCAATGTTTCGTTTAATGGCGGGCGGAGTTGGACCGAGCAGGATCAACCGACGGCGCAGTTTTATCGCGTCACTCTCGACAACGATTTTCCATACCACGTCTACGGTGCGCAGCAGGATAATTCAACCGTTCGCATCGCCAGCCGGACAACCGAAGGTGGAATTGGTACGAGCGATTGGTATGACGTTGGTGGCGGCGAGTCAGGCTGGGTTGCTCCTTCTCCAAAGGACTCGCAGATAGTTTTTGCCGGTTCTTACGGTGGCTTGACGACCCGCTACGATCACCGCACCCGCCAGCTACGCGACGTCAACCCTTATCCAAACAATCCGATGGGTTCCGGAGCCGACGTATTGAAGTACCGGTTTCAGTGGAACTTTCCATTGCTGTTTTCGCCGCACGATCCGAACACGCTCTATTGCGCCGCCAACGTGCTGTTTAAATCGACAGATGAGGGAAGCAGTTGGCAAATCATCAGTCCTGACCTGACGCGCAACGATAAAACGAAACAGGGCTCATCCGGTGGTCCAATCACCAAAGACAACACCAGCATCGAGTACTACTCGACGATCTTCACGGTCATGGAATCGCCCGTCCAGGCCGGCATTATCTGGACCGGGAGTGACGATGGACTGGTGCATGTATCGCGCGACGGCGGAAAGAATTGGTCCAATGTCACGCCGCCGAGCAGCATCATGCCGGAGTGGATTCAGATCAACTCGATCGAAGCGTCGCCAAACGACCCGGCTACGGCGTACGTTGCTGCAACCATGTACAAGTGGGACGACAACAAACCGTATCTCTACAGGACCAGCGACTATGGTAAGACGTGGAAGAAGATCACAAATGGAATTCCCGACACTGCCTTCACGCGCGTCATTCGCGAAGATCCAAACAAGCGTGGACTGCTTTATGCCGGAACTGAAACGGGAATGTACGTCTCGTTTGATAATGGCGAACACTGGCAGTCGTTGCAGCTTAACCTGCCTATCGTGCCCATCACCGATCTGGCGATTCAGAAACGTGAAAAGGAACTGGTGGTTGCGACACAGGGGCGAGCGTTCTGGATCCTCGACGACCTGCCGGTGCTGCACCAGTTGATGGATGCGGGTGGTTTGAACGCGGTCGCAGAAACGCGGCTCTTCAAACCGAAGGAGAGTTATCGTCTGCCTGGAGGCGGCGGCTTTCCGCTTGGCCCAACGGCGACAGTCGGCAGAAATCCTGCGAATGGAGTCGTCGTTTACTACTCGTTGAAAGCGAAGCCGGCGAGCGATCTCGAGCTTGAGTTTCTGGATCCGGCAGGGAAGTCCATTCGAAAGTTCACCGCGCGAGTTCGTAAAGCAGGTGAGGCCGAATCGGCACCGACGCCAGCGCCCGCTCCGGCCGGCGAAGGTTTCGGCGCACCGCCGCCGGTGCCTGTGCCTGCAGAGGTTGGGCTCAATCGTTTCGTCTGGGACACGAGATATCCGGACGCAGTGCGCTTTCCCGGTATGATTCTGTGGGCGGGAGAGACTCGTGGTCCTAAATTGCCGCCCGGAACTTACCAGGTCAAACTCACCGTCGATGGCAAATCCTCAACGCAGAGCTTTGAGATCAAACCGGATCCACGTTTGACTACAACGCCGGCGGATTATGCAAAGCAACTCGAATTAAATCTGAAGATTCGCGACAAGCTGACGGAGACTCACAATGCGATCATTCAGATTCGCGATGTGCGAAAGCAGGTAGAAGATCTGCTGAAACGTGTTGCGGGCCAGCCGAACTTCAAAGTCATCAACGATGCCGGCACGGCGCTGAATAAGAATCTGACCGCGGTTGAGGAGGCGCTGTACCAGACCAAGAACCAGAGCAGTCAGGATCCTCTGAATTTTCCGATCCGGTTGAATAACAAACTCGCGGCGCTCGCGGGGGTTGTCGGGAGCGCTGAAATTGCGCCGACGGCACAATCGTACGCGGTTTATGATGAGCTGGTGACGCAGATCGACGCGCAGTTGCAGAGGTTAGCGCAGATCATGAAGACGGATGTGCCGGCGTTTAATCAACTGGTGCGCGATCAGAACATTCCGGCGGTCGTCGTGAAGCCGCAAAATACCAATCCGTAAGTAATGCGTGAAAATCCGTGGTAAACATTAAACGACTCGCAGAAATAACCAACGCCACCAAGCTTACCGGTGATGAAACACTGATCGTCGCGGATGTAAGTCACGATTCGCGCCGTGCCGGTAAAGGCACTCTATTCGCCGCAGTGACGGGAGCGTTGTTCGATGCGCACAAGTTTGTGCCGCAGGTAATGGCCCAGGGTGCGGTTGGAGTGTTGTCTGAACGTCCCGCGCCGGAAGACTTCACCGGCGCATGGCTTCAAGTCGCCGACGTTCGTTGCGCAATGGCGCTCGCTGCCGCGGAGGTGCAACACCATCCATCCCGCGAACTTCAACTCGTTGGCATTACGGGCACCAATGGCAAAACAACCACCGCTTACTTGATAGCCTCAATTCCCGAAGAGGCCGGCGAGCCGGTGGCGATGACCGGCACGGTTGAATACCGGCTCGGCAAGGAACGATTCAAAGCAGATCGCACAACGCCCGAAGCTCCCGACATGCAGCGACTATTGCGACGTGCCGTGGAAATCGGATGTCGCACGGCAGTGATGGAGTGTTCTTCGCAAGCGATGGATTTTCATCGTTGTGACGAACTGGAATATGCAGTTGCGGTTTTCACGAACCTCACGCGCGACCACCTTGACTATCACAAGACAATGGAAAACTACTGGTACGCTAAACAGCGACTCTTCGACGGTCGTTTGGGAACGCGGCCACGAACTTCAGTTATCAACGTCGATGATCCTTACGGTGTGGAACTAGCCACATCCCTGGAGAAAGATGGTCTACGCGTGATTCGTTATGCCGTTAAAGCGGAGGCGGATGTAACTGCTCGCGATCCCCAGTTTTCGCTGAACGGCATGCGTTTTCGACTCGCGACACCCGCGGGTGAACGCGATTTTCAGTCACCGCTGGTTGGCCCACCGCACATCTACAACACCCTCGCTGCGGTCGCGAGTGGATTGGCGCTTGGTTACGAGCTCGATGTCATAACCGCGGCTCTGGAGAAATGCACTGGAGCGCCTGGTCGTTTTGAGCGAGTCGCGCATGAGGGGAATTTTTCGGTGGTAGTCGATTACGCGCATAGCGACGATGCGTTGTTGAATGTGTTGCGCACGGCACGCGAGGTTGTGAAGGGGAAGATCATCACCGTGTTTGGTTGTGGCGGTGATCGCGACCGCTCGAAGCGTGCGCCGATGGGGGAAGCGGCAGGAAGTTTGAGCGACGTTGTGATCCTTACCTCGGACAATCCGCGCACTGAAGATCCCGAGCAGATTTTGTGCGACGCTGAAGAGGGAATTCGAAAGACCGGGAAACCGTATCGAAAGATCGCCGATCGGACGGAGGCCATTTACCAGGCGATCTCGGAAGCGCAAGCTGGCGACCTCGTCTTAATCGCGGGCAAGGGACATGAGGATTATCAGATCATTGGCCGTGAGACGTTTCACTTCGACGACAAAGAAGTAGCAAGGGCGGCATTGTCTCAGAGATGTTGAGGAAAGTTTTCCCGCAAAGGCGCAAAGGCGCAAAGGAAGACACAAAGTTTCTTTCAACTCTTCCTTTGCGCCTTTGCGCCTTTGCGGGAGTTTGTTTTTCTCTATTGTGGACGACTTCCGCGACTCAGCGCTCGCCTCAACCCTACGGTCCACCCGCACAGATCGCCACCATAAAAAACAAATCTGTAACCGAGAGCAGCGGCCTGGTCGCCTCGCGTACAACGCCGGGCGCTTATTGGACCCATAACGATTCCGGCGACGGTCCCTTCATCTATGCCTTCGACACTCGCGGTGATTCTCTTGGCGTCTTCCGAGTGGCAGGCGCACAGGCAGTTGACTGGGAAGACATTTCAATCGGGCCAGGACCACAGCGTGACAAGCCGTACCTATACATTGGCGACATCGGAGACAACGATGAAAGGCGTTCTGAGGTAGTTGTTTATCGAGTCGCAGAACCAATCCTGAATAATCGCAAGTCAACGAGTAGCCGCCCCGAAGTAACTGAACCAGCCGAAGCCATCCGCCTCCAATACCCGGACGGCAAGCACGACGCTGAAGCTCTGCTCGTACACCCGACCAGCGGCAACATTTACATCGTCACTAAAGTTGTGCTTGCGAACCCTGTAGTTTATGAGGTAGCGGCGCCGTTCACTTCAGGCAAGTTGATCACAATGAGACGAATCAGCGAAATCAGGATACCGAGTCTTTTTGGCGGTGTGATCACCGGCGGCAGCGTCTCCCCTGACGGGCGCCGCGTTGCGCTTTGCGACTACTTTCAGGGTTATGAGTTAGTGCTGCCTTCCAGGGCCACGAACTTTGATGACATTTGGAAACAAAAAATGATCGGCTTCGATCTCGGCAAGCGCGAGCAAGGCGAATCAATCGCCTACCGCCTCGACGGCAAAGCCCTCCTCGCCACAAGCGAAGGCAAACAACCCGCCCTCTTTCAAGTCGAACGCAATTGATGTCTCTTGCTTGTTTTTGTGGCTGACTTCGTAGAAGATTGCTCCTCAAAACACGACTTAATGGTACCTTACGGCTATGATCGAATTACACCCAGAAATCCTTAAGAAGAACGGCAAGAGCGAGTTTGTAATACTGCCGTATGAAGAATATCAAGCTCTGCAGGAGCTACTTGAAGATTATCAGGATCTGCTCGATTTGAGAGCTGCTAAAAGCAAGGAGTCGTGCAAACCTTCCGTGCCGCTCAGCGAGTTGAAGGACCATCTCGGTCTGTAAGCAGTTCCCCAACGCAATCTCTATTTTTCCGTTTTTAATCGTTGTTGGTTTTCGCCGGCTCTTGCCTGCTCTGTAATAACCAATAGACAGGTACGCCAAGAAGGATCAGTACGAGGCCGATGGCTGACTGGCGGGGTGAGTTGATGATGGTCATCAAGATTAGAAATGTCGAACCGATCAAAAACAGGATTGGCACGACCGGATATCCCCAGGTGCGATATGGCCTCTCCGCATCTGGTTGGCGGCGGCGGAAAAGAAAGATGGAAGCAGCGACCATGATGTAGAAGAGTGTCAAGGCGAAGATTGCGTAATCAGTGAGCGTGTCGTAGGAACCAGAAAGTGCCACCACACACGCCCAAATGCACTGAACAACCAGAGCTCTTACGGGCACATGAGTGCGCGGCGACACGTACGCCAGGCTTTTGACTATCAAACCATCCTTCGCCAGCGCGTAAGGAATGCGTGCTGTTGCCAAGATCGATGCGTGCAGTGCGCCAAACGATGAAGTCATCATAGCCGCGGCCATGAGCGTTACGGCGACAGAGCCGAGTAACCTTCTCACTACCTCGGCTGCCACAGACGAAGATGCCGGTACGCTTGCAATTTGCGTCGGTGTCAGGACATGGAAATAACTGAGGTTTACAAAAAGATAGAGGCCCATCACGACAAGACCGCCGGCAATTAAAGCGAGAGGAAGATTGCGTCCGGGATTCTTCACTTCGCCGGCAAGGAAAGTGACGTTGTTCCAACCATCGTAAGCCCAAAGGGCGCCGATCATCGCCGCGGCAAATCCGGCGAGTCCGCCAGTTGTGATCGCCACTCCTTCGCAAGCGCCACCGGAGTTTGCCAAACCCAGATGGCCCCAATCACCACTGCTGTAGAAGAATGCACCGAAGCCGACACCCAGCAACAGAACGATCTTCATTCCGGTAAGCAAGCTGGCCACACCGCCGCTGACGCGTACTGCTGCACAGTTGATCAGCGTTGTGATGATGATTGCGGACAAAGCGACGAGTTGCAATCGACCAAACGACAGAACATGACCGCCCGGTAGTGTGTATTGAAAATACTCGTGCCTCAGTGCTCCTTCGACGAGATCGTTGAGAAAGATCGCAAACCCGACGGCGAGCGCAGCGGCTGAAGCGGTGCGCGCGATCAGAAATTGGGTCCAGCCATAAATAAAACCAGACGGCCGGCCATACGCGTCGCGCATGATGCCATACTCGCCCGCCGCGCGCGGCATCATCGCGAGTAGTTCTGCATAAGTCAGCGCCCCAGCGAGCGCAAGAAGTCCAGCGATGACCCAGACAATCAGCGCCTTGCCCGGTGTGCCGACATTGCATGTCATGACACGGGCTTTCAAGAAGACGCCGGTGCCGATGATGTTGGCGACGTTGACTGAAACTGCGCCGATCAAGCCCAGGCCGCGGATGAGTTGTGTGTGCTCCGTGCGCATCGTTTATTTAGCCGCAGATTACGCGGATTGCCGCTGATTAAACAAATCGCGTGAGTCAGCGTAAATCTGCGGCTAATATCCTGTATCGTTCGTAATCAGATCTTCATAGGTATCGCGGCGTCTGATCAGGTCCGCGGTGCCGTCTCTGCGGATCAAGACGGCCGCAGGCAAGGGCCTGCCGTTGTAGTGAAACATTTGCGCCAGAGAATAGGCGCCGCAGTTGAGCAGTGCCAGCACCTCGCCTGGACCAACGTCTTCGGGGAGTTTGCGATAATCGGGCAAACGTCCTTCGCGCTCGATGTCAAAATAAACATCGCCAGAATCACAGAGAGGACCGGCCACTTTGTAATCTCTCGCGTATGGCGCGCCGGCGCGCGAAGCGGAGATCAAGTGGTAGTACCACTTGTAATTATTCATCGAGAGCATGATGTTGTAGCCGGCGTCGGTCAGCAGCCAAACGTCGCCGGTTTCCGGACGGCTCTTGATATTACGCACGGTAGTCAACACGAGACCCGCATCAGCGATAATGCTGCGGCCCGGCTCCAACAAGATCGTCACCTGGTCCAACAAGTGTTCGGCGTTTGCTGCACGCGCCGACGCGCGCGCCACGCGCAAGGCTTCGCTGAGCACTGCGGCAGGCTCGAGTTCGGCGCCTAACATGTCACGCTCGTGTTCCGGAAGTTGATCTGCCTGTGAACGATCGCGCAAGTAGTTCACCGGAATGCCGCCGCCGAGATTGATGTGCTCAAGCGTGTGCCCGGTTTCACGATGAATCGTTACCAGGTGTTCCCACATGCTCTTGAATGCTTCGGCGAACGGTTCGACGTCGGGCGTCTGTGAGCCGACGTGAATGTGAATCCCGCATACCTTGACCAGGTCTGGATGCTCAAGACCGCGGCGAAACGCAGTCAGCACTTCGGATGATGAAATACCGAACTTCGACGTTAGCAGCGCAGTTTGTAAACCGAGATGTGAGCGCGTGCCGATTTCCGGCACGAGACGCAGGGTGATGCGAGCCGGCGGTACTTGTTCGCCACTTCCTCGCAGACGTGCGACAGACTGTTCCACCAGCTCAATCTCGTAAATCGAATCGACGTTGATGGCGTAAATTCCAGCGCGCACGGCGTCGTCAAGTTCGTCATCGCATTTGCTGGTGCCGTTGAAAATGATTTGGTCCGGCCGGAACCCGACCCGCAGAGCTTTGAAGAGCTCGCCGCCACTATTGACTTCGACGTCGATGCCCGAGTCCAGCACCACCCTGAGGATCGCCATGTTGGAGTTTGCCTTCGATGCGTAGCAAAACTTGATCGGGCGATCCACTGCGCCGGCAGCGCGTTGTAAACGGCTGATGTTGTCGCGTATGCGACTCTCGGAAAAGACAAAGAGAGGCGAGTTGAATTTCTTTACCAACTCGAGCGTGTCCACGCCGTTAACAGTCAGATGATCGTTGCTAACTTCGAGGTAGCCCGGAATGGACCAGGCGGGACACAAAGTTATGATCGGCGTCATCAGTGTTAATCTGTGGATTAGTTTGAACGAACGAAGCTGTAACTCAACGTGCCGCTAACTCTCACCGGCTCTCCCATCAACAGCGTTGGCGAAAACCTTGCTAAACGAGCTGCATTGACCGCGGCAGCGTGCAGATGCTGCGGACCAGAGATGGCACGTGCTTCGATGACGCTTCCTTGTTCGTCAACAACGATGGCAACCAGCACCACACCATTCGCTTCACCAGGAGGAACTTCCGGCGCCGGCAAGTAGATGGCTTTTCCATTCAACATGCCACCTGAGATTGGGCCGCGTTTTGCGTTTGGCTGTCCCGGAGCTGCCGGTTGAGTGTTCGGAGCGCTGGGCGTGCTCGTCTCTGTATTGCCTTCTGTTGCAGGGGGCTGGCTAGACTCACCCTCCGGCTGGACGCGATTTCGTGCGTTGGCGTCGGGAGTTTGCCCGGAAGCATCAGAGCTCTGGTCACTATTAGTAGACGCGATTTTTGGTTGCTCTGTCTGTCGCTCTGGCAATTCAAACGAGCTGAGAAATTTTTCCTCCAGCGCGTCATCTTTTTTGTTGTTGAGCGCAACGATTGCGTAGAAACGTTTTCTTGTGACAAAGGCGTTTACTGATCCGCTGAGGTCGCCCATCGTGAGCTTATACGTTCTACCTGTATAGCCCTTGAACGGGCGACTGGTGACCAGAATAAGTTTGGCAAGGGTCTCTTTGCCCCGAACCTTTGGTGGGAAAAAAGTCTTGAACGCGTCGATGTAGGAATTGAACCTCGCGAACTCTGTGTACTGCGCAGGGTCCGATTTGATGCCGCTTAATGAAGTAATGGCGAGAACCGGTCCGGCGGATGATGTCGCCATATACAATCGGGCCTTGAGTTCCATCTTGTGATACGGGAATGTAGTTGACTCCGTGGTCGGGTTTTTCGGCATGGAGACGGTGAATTCTTCGCCTTCAGGACTGAGTGTTTCCCATTCAGTCCAGACGTCCTTTTGGGCTTGCGCCGCGAGCGGCAGCGCCGTCAAAAGAACCATCGCAAGCGCCAAATGTAAACGACGAAAGTGCATGTCATTACCTCCTCGGTTTTGCGTTGACCACGTGCGGAGCACTGTCAAGTGTGAAATTAACCACAAAAACACGAAGAACACAAAGGAACTAATTAAAATTTTTGTGTCTTCGAGTCTTCGTGGTTGGGCTCATACTTGTGCGCTCTTCGCCTTCTCCATTTCTACCAAAACTCTCCGAAGAATCTTTCCGGAAGGCGACTTGGGGATCTTATCGACGAATTCAAGATACCGGATCCGCTTGAATGGCGCGACTCTTTCCGCCACAAATTCGAGAATTGCTTCGGGCTCAGCCGGCTCGCGCAACACAATGATTCCTTTTGGCACCTCGCCTGCTTCCTCGTCGGGGTAGGGAATTACGGCCGCGTCCGCCACGCACGGATGCGTGAGCAGCACGGCTTCGAGTTCTGCGGGTGGAACCTGCAAACCCTTGTACTTGATCAACTCCTTCGCACGATCCACGATGAAGAAGTGTCCGTCTTCATCCGCATATCCAATATCGCCGGTGTGAAGCCAGCCTTCGGCATCGATGGTTTGCGCGGTCGCGTCGGGCCGGTTGAGATAACCTTTCATAATCTGCGGACCGCGCACGCAGACCTCACCTTTCTGTCCGGGACCAACCGGTTCGCCACTTTCGAGATCGATCACTTTACACTCTGTGTTGGGCGCGGGAACGCCAACCGAACCAAACTTACTGACCAGCGGCGGCGCAGGCGATGAATGAGTTACCGGACTCGTTTCAGTCAATCCATAGCCCTGCCGAACGTTACATCCTATCCGGTCCATGCACGCGCGCGTCAGTTCTTCGCCCAGCGGTGCGGCTCCGGAAAAAATAGTCTTCAGACTCGGAACTTTGTAGTTATCAACAATCGGATTCTTACTCAGACTCAATACAATCGGCGGCACCAGGTGCGCAAGGCTCACCTCGTATTGCTCAACCATCTGCAGGAACGATTCCAGCTCAAAGCGCGGCATCGTTACAATCGTAGCGCCGCTGTAAAGGCCCATGTTCAAGACTACAACGAGACCGTAAATGTGGAACAGCGGCAGCACGCAGATCAAAGTGTCAGTCTCGTTGAAATAGCGGAGTCCTTCCATCTGGCGGATGTTGGCGACCAGGTTGTGATGCGTCAGCATCACGCCCTTCGGGAGTCCAGTTGTGCCACTTGAATAGGGAAGGGCGACCAGATCTTCGAGTGGATCGATCTCGACCTGCTCGGCGCGTCCATTATCGATCAACAGTGAATCAAATGAAGTCGCGCCTTCCGCCGATCCGAATACAAAGAGTTCTTCGACACCGATTTTGTGTGCTTCGTTGGCCTTTTCAGCACAGGCGGGCACCGTTACGAGGAAGCGAGCGCCTGAATCTTTGAGCTGGTGAGCAATCTCCTGTTTCGTGTAAAGCGGGTTGATTGGCGTTACGATTCCACCTAGAGTCGCAGCAGCATGAAAGGCAATGGCATACTCGGGACAATTTGGACTCAGGATGCCGAGGACGTCGCCCTTCTTAAAACCGCGTTCGGAAAGGTTGTGGGCCGCGATGCTGATCGATTCGGCCAGTTGCGCGTACGTGATTGTCCTGCCGCTTGGACCATCGATTAGCGCCGGCTTGTTGGCAAGTTCCCTGGCGCGGTGTAAAACGAAAGGCGTAAGCGCAGTTTTCGGGATCGAAACGTCAGGATAGGGGCCTTTGATTATCATTCGGTTATTATCGAGAGCCAGCCACAGATTACACAGATTTCACTGATCTGAAAAGAGAAACAAAATGTCTCCAACCGGGAATCGTCCCCTAAACATCGTCTGCCTTGCGACTTACTTCAAGGGCGTTGATTTCATACGTGAATGCAAAGAGCACGGCTGCGGTGTTGTTTTGATCACGAAAGAGAAAATGCTCGGGGAAGACTGGCCTCGCGAGAGTCTCGACGACCTGATTGCGGTGCCCAACGATGCCGGCCCAGCGCTGTTCATCGATCTGCTCGCGTTCCTCGCGCGCAAAGCCAAAATAGATCGAGTGATTGCACTCGAGGAGTTTGATGTTGTCACTGCTGCCCTGATGCGCGAGCACTTGTGCCTGCCCGGTTTGAGCGGTTCCGGCGCGAAGATCTTTCGCGACAAGCTGTCGATGGCCGTACATAGCCGGCGAGCGGGAATCAATGTGCCTGAGTTTGTTCCCCTCGTGAATGCTGAGGAAGTCGATCAGTTCATGAAAAGTGTGCCTCCACCCTGGATCATCAAGCCGCGTTCGGATGTTTCCGCCATTGGAATTCGCAAAGTAGAAGAAGCTGGAGAGGTGTGGCGCGCGATTGATGAAATGAATGAGCGTCAGAACCTGCGCGAGCGCGCGTCTTATTACGTGCTGGCGCGTTTCATTCCGGGCGAGGTATTTCACGTTGACTCTGTAGTCAACGACGGCAAGGTTGTTTTCGCTGGAGCCAATCAATACGGACGTCCACCGATGCAAGTGGCACATCAGGGTGGCGCTTATATTTCTCGGACGCTGGAGCGTGGCTCACTGGACGAAAAGACACTCCTCGACACGAACAAGAAATTGATTCGAGCGCTGGGCTTGGAGCGTGGGGCCGCGCACGCGGAGTTCATCAAGAGCGAGGCTGATGGAAAATTTTATTTTCTCGAAATCGCGGCGCGAGTCGGTGGCGCGTACATCGCTGACGTACTCGAAGCAGCATCGGGCATCAATCTCTGGCGCGAGTGGGCGAGGTTAGAGATAGCGGACGGAAAAGCACCAACGAAGATCAGACCATTGCGCAAGGAGTATGCAGGAATAATATTGTCACTTGCCAAACAGGAGCAGCCCGACACGTCTGCGTACGTGGACGAAGAGATCGTCTACCGGGTTAATAAGCGACATCATGCGGGATTGATCGTTCGCGCCCAACGCCTCGAGCGCGTCGATGAGTTACTTAACGAATACGGCCGACGCTTTGCGGAAGACTTCGTCGCCGTCGCACCGCCACCGGAGAGACCGGAGTAGGGCCACAGATCGACACGGATGGATACGGATCATCCGTCTATTATCCGCGTTAATCTGTGGCTGATGTTGGTTGTAAATACTTATCCAGCCAGTCGAGCACGGTGTGGTACCAGAACTGGGAGTTTTGTGGTTTCAGCACCCAGTGGCCTTCATCCGGGAATATTAACAGCTTCGAGTCGATGCCCTTGCGCTGAACTGTCGTGAATAGTTGCAGTCCCTCGCCGATCGGCACGCGATAGTCCAACTCGTTGTGAATAATCAATATCGGGGTATTGAAGTTCTGTGCAAACTTGTGCGGCGACCAGCGGCTATACGGCGCAGGTGTTGGGTTGGTCCAGGGCGCTCCCTTAAACTCCCAGTCCACGAACCATAGCTCTTCGGTCCCCGTGTACATGCTGTCGAAATTGTAAACACCGTCGTGCGAGACCAGCACCTTAAACCTGAATCGCGGATCGTTGTTGTGACCGAGAATCCAGTTCACCATGTACCCACCATAACTGGCCCCGGCGGCGCCAATGCGATTTCGATCTATAAACGAGTTGCGGCGTAGAACGTCGGCGACTCCGTTCATCAGATCGACATAAGCCTTGCCGCCCCAGTCGCCGCTAATCTCATTCACAAACTGCTGGCCGTACCCGGTCGATCCACGAAGATTCGGCGCGAACACAACGTAACCTGCATTCGCGAACACTTGCGGGTTCCAACGGTAGCCCCAGTTGTCGCTCCACGCGCCTTGAGGTCCACCATGGATCAGCACAGTCAAAGGATATTTTTTACTCGGATCGAAGTTCGTCGGCTTTAGAATATAGCCGTGGATCTTCTTGCCAAGTGCTCCGGTCCATTCCACCTCTTCGGCAGGCTTCAGATTCGCGCGGCTCATCAACTGCGAATTCACGGAAGTCAATGCGGTCAATCCCGAGCCGTCCACGTTTGATCTGTATATCTCTGCGGGTGATGTCATCGAACTGGACGCGAACACAAACGTTTTGCCGTCGGGCGTAATCCGAAGATTGGTGGCGGAAACATCGGCCACGATCTTCTGCGGCACGCCGCCGCCGGAAGGAATGCGAAAGATCGGACTCTTGCCGCGCTCGCCGGCAGTGAAGTAGATAAACTTCTCGTCGGGCGAAACAACAAGCTCTTCAACCTGCTGATCGAATCCCTTTGTTAACTCGACACTGGCGCCCGTGGCGCGGTTATAGGCCATCAAACGCCAGCGATCGGCTTCAAAACCGGGAGTCGCCTGGGAACGGTACAGGATGAACTTTCCATCTCGCATGTAGATCGGCCCCGCATCGTAGCCGCGGTTTTTGACAGTAATGTTCTTTGCTGGTCCACCAGCTAGAGGCATTACGAAGATGTCGCTATTAGTCGAAATGGCTTCGACCTTGTCCGGGTTGCGCAGGAAAGCGATCTCAGACGAGTCGGGAGAGAATGCATAATCGACGCCCGAACTCGCGGCGTATGGCGGTGAGTCAAAGTCACCGTTTGTAAGCTCTCGTGCCGTGCCACCTTTACTCGAAACAACAAAAACGTGAGTGCGCTTCACGTCGCGCCACTCATCCCAATGCCTGTAAAGCAGACGCGTGATGACGTGGGCTTTGACCTTGTTGCTTTCTGCCTGCTCGGCCCGTTTCTTATTGCACTCGTCGTTGTTGCAGTCGGGGTAGACGTCTGACGTGAACGCGATCCACTTGCCATCGGGCGACCAGACCGGCGCCGCGGCGTCGGTCGAAATTTTCGTGATCTGATCTTTGTGATCGCCGTCACTGTCCATCACCCACACTTGGCCGCCGGTGGTGTAGGCGATCTTTTTTCCGTCAGGAGACCAGCGAGGCGCGGTTGACGAACGATCGCCATTCGTCAATTGCTTCATCCCGCCACCTTCGATCGACGTCACGAAGATTTGCGTCACCACCCGGTTTGCGTCGAAATTGACGTCGCCGGCGGTGAAAGCAACGTGCTTCCCGTCAGGAGAAACCTGCGGATCGCCGACTCGTCGCACTTTGAGCAGATCTTCAATCGTGTACGTTCGATTTTGCGCGACGGCGAGCGAGCATAGACCAACCAACAACAGAGCAATGACAGCAACAAAACGCTTCATGGAGCTTCCTCGAGCGGATGGATTTTGAATCAATTGGGAAAGCGCGAGTATTATTGCACCAACCGCTAAAATGAGCCACAGATGAACACGGAGAAACACGGATCGGCAAATCAAAAACTATGATTCGTCGCATCATTGTAGCTTTAGTGAGACTGGCGCTCAGGATTTACTTCCAGCGTATTGAGGTCACGGGTCTCGAACACGTTCCACTCGAAACCCCAGTCATTTTCGTACTCAATCATCCGAATGCCCTCGTCGATCCAGTGTTCCTGCTATGTCTCGCTCCGCGACGAGTTTCGTTTCTCGCCAAGGCGCCGCTGTTCCGGATGCCCATCATCGGTTACCTGGTCAAGGCACTCGACTCACTACCCGTTTACCGCAGGCAAGATGAAGGTCAGGACGTGACGAAAAACCAGGAGACTTTCGTCGCCGCGCGGAAGCTCCTGGCCCGCGGCGGAACAATCGGTATCTGCCCGGAAGGTATTTCTCACGATAAGCCGGGCTTGCAGCCGATTAAAACGGGCGCCGCGCGCATATCTCTGGCGGCAGTCTCAACCGGTGAAGTATCAAATTTGAAGATCGTTCCAGCCGGACTCTACTACACCTCAAAAACCAGGTTTCGTAGCGATGCCTTGCTCTACTTCGGCGCTCCGATAGACGTCGAGCCGGTAAAACTCGAACCTGACGGTACACCTCCACGCGAGGCTGTACGCAAACTGTCGAGCCAGATTGAAAGAGCACTTCGCGACGTGATCCTGGATGCAAAGCAGGAAGAAGAGTTACAGACGACCGCGCGTGCCGAGCGAATCTTCTCGTCCGAGCCGTACGAAGGTGTTAGCGACAGCTTGAAAGACGAGTTGCGCTTACAGCAGAGATTCATCAAGGCGTATCCGGTTCTCCAGGCACGCCAACCTGAGCGCCTGCGCAAGCTCGAGCTTCGCATGATTCGTTTCGAAGAGGAATTAAAACAGGCAGGCGTTGATCCGGAAGAGCTGTCGCCGCCCGGCTCCACGTTGAGAGTGTTCGCGAGTATCGTGAGGAGGTCGATTTTATTCCTGTTGATGCTTGGACCAGCAGTAATCGGGGCTGTCGCGCATTACCCGGCTTACAAACTCGGCGGCCTCCTGGCTACGAGACTATCGCGAGACTCAGAAGACGTAATCTCGACAGTCAAGATCATCTCAGCCATGCTGCTGTTTCCATTAACCTGGATCATCCTGACGATTCTCGGCTTTGTGTTTTCCGGCTGGCTAGCCGCCGTGTTAGCCCTGATCGTGATTCCGTTCTCCGGTTATGTCGCGATTGTTTTCTTCGAAGAGCTGGAGAAATCCGTGGCCGGCCTGCGTGTGTTGACCTTCTTTTTGCTGCGAAGACGTTTCTTTGTCAGGCTACTGGCTGAGCGAAAAGCTATTCGGAATGAAATCATCGCGCTCGGCAAGGAAACTCCGATAGCCAGTGAGTGAATCGGTTAGCTTGAGAAAAAGGGGGAATCTTCGAGCGCGGAAGAGCGACTTACTTCTTACGTGCCTTGCTGCTCTTTGACCCCTTGGAGCCCTTGCTCGTAGATTTTTTCTTACTGCCACCTCTACTACTACTGCTGCTGGACCTGACCGATCTTCCCTTGCGGCCTTCGCTTCTGAGTTTTCCTGCCTCCATCAGTTGCTCGTAAGCTCCACGAACAACATTGCGTGCGACCTTAAGTGTGTTGGCAAGTTCGCGTTCGCTCGGCAACAGACTTCCCGCCGCTAACGCGCCTGCGTCAATTAATGCATCCAGTTGTTCCCGAATCTGTCGTGTCATCGACTCCGGTCGTTTTCGGTTGACACGAACATTGAGTTTCGTCGTCGCCACGTTCTTTGACTCCCTTCAAGATCAAGTTTTCTCTTATGGGGGTTCGTCAAGGATTCTATGCAGCGACAATGTGAGTGTCAAACAGTTTTCCTGCGCGTATGAAAAGGTTAGACCACCGTGAACTTGTCGTGATAGTGCGGGCTATCGCGAAGGCCCAATTAGACCATGCTTGCGCAGGATTTCGACCGTACGGTCCAACGGGAGCGCCTCGACCGTATGTCCCCTGCCGGTGGTCGTAGTGGCCCTAAATAGAGAGTTATAGATTGCTTCTTCCGTCGCTTCGATTGCGGCCAGGAAGAGTGGTGACATGGCGTCGTTAGCGAGTGTTTTGAGATTGCGGGCCATATTTCGCTCGCTTTGGTCGAGAGCTTTGATCCGAACATCGGCGGCCGTCGAAAACGCGATGGCGTAATCGCCGCTGCCGTTACTTCCGGCAGCCCCCGTTCGGGCAAGGCCCATGACCGCGCGCGCGGCTAGACGGTTCAGGTTTCTGGCGTCGAGTGGGGCGTCAGTCGCAAGCACGATGATAATTGACCCATCCGGACTGGATGGTTCCGTGAGTTCGTCCTTTAAATAATAGCGGCCTAGTTCCTGGCCTACCGGAGCGCCGTTGATCGTCAACACTCCGCCGAAGTTTGTCTGCACCAGGACTCCGACCGTGAAACCACCCAGCCGCTGAGGAAGTTTGCGTGATGCAGTGCCGATGCCTCCCTTGAAGCCAAACGCGACCGTCCCCGTTCCGGCTCCAACCGAGCCTTCCGCCACGGGGCCACTTTTAGCGCCTTTGATCGCCGCCAGGACATCGTCACGCGAAATGTGACGTCCGCGAATATCGTTGAGATAGCCGTCGTTTGTCTCCGCGACCAACGGGTTGATTGACTGGACCTTGTCGTTTCCGGGCAGCGACAGCATGTAGTCGATTACGAAGTCGGCGACACGAGGCACGCTCAAGGTAGAGGTCAAGAGTATCGGCGTTTCGATCTCGCCCAACTCATTGACCTGGGTCGAGCCGGCAAGTTTGCCAAAACCGTTGCCGACAAACACCGCTCCGGGAACTTTCTCCTGAAACAGATTTCCGGCGTGCGGGAGAATCGCGGTAACACCAGTACGAACATTGTCACCACGGACCAGGGTCGTGTGACCGACCATCACACCCTGAACGTCCGTGATCGCGTTGAGTGGGCCGGGGGGAAGGATGCCGACCGTTATTCCAAGTTCACGAGCGCGCGGTCTGTTTTGAGTTTGGGCGGACACTGTAAGAAGAAGAGAGACAATGAGAATCAGAATTAGACTTTTCATCGATCAGCTTAACCTGCGTAGCTGTGGATGGGTTCGACAGGCAGGTTGGCGCTCTGCCAGGCTTCCCAACCGCCCAGGAGCGCTCGTGCTTTTGTCCATCCCGCTTGTCGAAGTTCCTGCGCCACACGGGCGCTGGTAGCTTCGTTTGGTCAAGCGCAGTAGGCAATGAGCCACGCCTCCTTTGGAAGACTGAGTTCACGAGCTTGTTCGACTACATTCTCGGGCGGCATGCGGACTGATCCTTGTGCCTGGGAGTCGCTCGTATTGCGGCTTCGTTCGGTGCGGACGTCGAGAATGATTACCTCCTCGCCCAATTTCTGTAGACGGTCCAATTCTTCGAGCGTGATGGTTTGCGCACCTACTGACTGTTGCGACGCCTCGATAACCGGAAGTGATCGCGTCTCTTTAACAGGCTCAGGCGGTGAAGGCTCTTCGGTTCCACGCTTTCGGCCAATGCGTGTCAGTAACATCGGAGTGGCGCCGTGAATAACCACTGATATCAACACCACGAGAGCGCAGATCCGGAACAGCACGTCGCTGCCTGGAACTCCTGCAAACACCGGCAATAATACGAGCAGCAATGAGCTGAGCCCGCGTGGTCCGTACCAGGCAATCACCAGGCGACCTCGACGATCCACGTTTGAGCCGATCAACGAAACCAGATAAACAGGCACTCGGACCAGTACCGCAAACGCAGCAAAGATCACAGTTCGATGATCGAGTCCTGAGAAGCCGGTCCAGATTAAAGAACTGCCGAACATTACGAAAGTGAATAGCAACAACATTTCCGCCGTCACGCCGCCATACTCGATGAAGCAATCACAGAGTTCCACGTCAAGGGCGGCAATCGTCAAACCTGCGGCAAACGCTGCGAGAAACCCGCTACCGTGTACAGCTTCCGCCGCGGCAAACGCAGAAAATGCAACGCCGAGTGAGTAAAGCGATTCGTAATCGCGTCGTACGCCGATGCGTTTGCGGATCAAGTCGAGTGCTGCGACTCCTATTAATCCGATGGCGATTCCGGCCCCTGGTCCGAGGATAAAAAGCTCCATGCCGAGTTTCGCAAACCCATCGGTGTGATGATTAGCTAAAGCGATGGCGACGACTACGATTGGAAGCAATACTACGTCGTTGAGTCCACTTTCGAGCTGTAAAGCTTGGCGAGTTCCGGGCGAGATATCGCGCCGGCGCAGCAGTCCGCGCAACAGGACGGGATCGGTCGAAGCCAACGCCGCGCCGAGGATCGCAGCAGATGCGGCTGGAATTCGCAGCAGCCACCATGCGACCAAGGCTGTGAGTGCGGCGACCGCGATCGTTCCCGGCCCTAACATCCGAAATGCGAGTGCGGCATGTCGTTTTACTTCGGAGATGTTGAGAGCAACGGCGTCGGTAAAGAGAACGAGGGTCAAACTCAGCGTGGCCACAACGCGCAGGACCGGAGATTCGAGGGTGATATCGAAAACGCCGAGTCCTGACGGTCCGAGCGCCGCGCCGATACAAATAAAAACGGCGACCTGCGGCAAGCCGGTCCTATCGATCAGGCCAGAGAGCAGCGCCGACACGACAATCACAATGCCGATAATCGCGAGACCTGTAACCAACGAATCTCCCATCGTGGGGGCATGGTAACGTATTTGGTATGATAATTTCTTCTCTGCGTACCTCTGCGTGCCTCTGCGCCTCTGCGGTAAAACAATTCTTTCGCGCATATTAACCGCAGAGGCGCAGAGGCACGCAGAGATTCGCAGAGAAGAATTTCACTTGACAGAATCCATCACATGGCGTGAGATAACGGGCCGAGTAACCGCCTTTTCAAAACCGACAAGTAAGGACCGCCAATGAACCTTTCACTACTGGATTGGACGGTAATCGCCGCTTATTTCCTTTTCAATCTCGGTATAGGTCTCTATTACGCTCGGCGCGCAAGAGGCAGCACCAGCGAGTTCTTTCTGTCGGGACGCAACGTGCCCTGGTGGCTCGCCGGCACTTCAATGGTTGCCACGACCTTCGCCGCCGACACGCCACTCGCCGTCACTGGCTTCGTTGCCAGGAACGGCATCGCGGGCAACTGGCTTTGGTGGAACTTCGTGATGAGCGGCATGCTCACCGTCTTTCTTTACGCGAGACTTTGGCGTCGCGCGGGTGTGATGACTGATATCGAGTTTGCGGAGCTTCGTTACTCAGGCAAGCCGGCTGCGTTCCTGCGTGGCTTTCGCGCTCTGTATCTTGGCCTGCCGATCAACTGCATCATTCTCGGCTGGGTCAACCTGGCGATGGTGAAGATTCTCGAGATCACGCTCGGGGTAACTAAAAGTGGCGCGATCCTGATCGTGATCGGAATGTTGCTGTTCACTGCGTTCTATACAGCGATTTCGGGCTTGTGGGGCGTGCTGGTTACTGATCTATTTCAGTTTGCACTGAAGATGGCAATGGTGATCGTTTTGGCGATTCTCGCAGTCAATGCTGTCGGCGGAATCGATCAGTTGAAGCTAAAGATTGGCGCTATGGATGCGGCGAGTGGATCGGGCTCACGCCTCGCTTTCTTTCCCGAATACGATTCGATCTGGATGCCCGCGATCACGTTGTTTGTATACCTTGCAGTGAATTGGTGGGCCACCTGGTATCCCGGCGCTGAACCGGGCGGCGGTGGTTACGTCGCTCAACGCATCTTCTCCGCGAAAAACGAGAAGCACGGACTGCTGGCGACGCTCTGGTTCAACATCGCTCACTATGCTTTGCGTCCGTGGCCCTGGATTTTGACGGCGCTCGCTTCGTTAATTCTTTACCCGCAGCTCGTCGATAAAGAATCCGGTTACATCAAAACTTTGATGGATCCAGGCGTGTTTCCAACTTATTTGCGCGGTTTCATGTTGGCGGCATTCGCGGCCGCGTACATGTCTACGATCGGCACGCAACTAAACTGGGGCGCGTCGTATGTAATCAACGACTTCTACCGGCGCTTCGTGAAACGTTCGGCCAACGAGAAACACTACGTTATAGCTTCTCAGGTCGTTACGGTGTTGCTGATGATCGTGTCGCTGATCGTGACGTTTTATATGGAATCGATCGGCGGAGCGTGGAAATTACTGCTCGTCACCGGCGCCGGAACAGGCACGGTGTTGCTGCTAAGATGGTTCTGGTGGCGAATAAACGCCTGGTCCGAAGTGTCTGCGATGATCTGCGCGGCCGTAGTCTCGATCTTCCTGCAAGCGGTATTGAAATGGGATAGCGATCGGCCGAGAGACTTTGCTTACCTGATGTTAGTGACAGTTGCGATAACGACTGTTGTCTGGTTCACAGTCACAATGCTGACTAGAGCAGAGCCGTTGGAGAAACTTGTTTCCTTCTATCGTCGCGTCCAGCCTGAAGGACCAGGCTGGAACGGGATTGCGGCCAAGGCAGGACTGGCTGCGTCGCACGCGCAGGGAAGTCTCACGTTGCAGTTCGCGAATTGGATCCTCGGCTGTATTTTGATTTATGGCTCACTGTTTGGTATCGGCAAGTTGATCTTCAAGGAGTGGGGCCTGGGATTCCTGTACCTGTTTGTGGCGATTGTGGCGGGAGTGCTGATCTCGAGGAACCTCTCGCGAGGGGAGATGACTGCGGAGCCACTCCGTCTTGAACATGCCGAAGAACCCGTCTAATGGAAGTTTGGTCTTTGCCGTCGATCTGGGGGGCACACACCTACGAGTAGCTCTCATCGACGATACCGGAGCAATTCGTCACCAGTTGAAGCAGGAGACTCCGAAGGGAGATTCTGCTGAATCAATCATTGCTGCGCTTGTGAGCGCCGCTCAGGAATGGAGCTCCGATCGGTGCTCGATCGTTGCCGCCTCCATAATGGTGCCGGGCGCCGTAGACAGCGAGAAGGCTGTCGTAGTTCAAGCACCAAACCTTCCTTCGTTAGTCAACTTCGGATTAAAAGCAGAATTGGAGCGCAGGCTGGGTTGGCCCGTGTTGCTCGAGAACGACGCGAATGCTGCCGCCGTCGGAGAAATGTGGCTGGGCGCGGCGCGTGGTTGTCAGGATGTAATAAGTGTAACGCTCGGCACTGGTGTCGGCGGAGGTGTCATTCTTGATGGTAAGTTGTGGCGTGGTGCGCATGGGTCCGCGGGTGAAATTGGACATACGACTGTAGATCCGTTCAGTGGGTTGAAATGCAAGTGTGGCAACACCGGATGCCTGGAGTTGTTTGCTTCTGCGACTGCGATAGTGCGTATGACTCGAGAAAGTCTATCCTTGTTTCCTGATTCAGTTTTGCAGACTGGCGAGTTGAGTGCAGTGAAGGTGTACGAAGCGGGACAGAATGGCGATGATCTCGCGCTCACGGTTTTCAGACGGTTCGGAATGTATCTCGGAATAGGTTTAGCGAACCTGATTAATCTGATCGATCCGCAAGTTATTGTGTTGGCGGGTGGAGCAGTGAATGGTTGGGACCTGTTTGCTCCGGAGATGTATCGACAAGTCGAGGAGCGCGCATTTCGTGCGACAGCTCAGCAAGTGAAGATCGCGAGAGCGGAGTGTGGCGACAACGCAGGGTTGCTGGGCGCCGCGCGTTTAGCATTTTGTTTGACAGGATAGAATTCTCATGATTAACAAGCTCTTTCTTAATAAGCTATCCTGTTCAATCCTGAAAATCTTGTAAATCCTGTCACATGTCTTCTGCTCTTGTAATTCATGGCCATTTTTATCAACCTCCACGCGAGAACCCCTGGACGGGTGAGGTTGAGACGGAACCCAGCGCAGCGCCCTACCATGATTGGAACGAACGCATTCACGCCGAATGTTACGCTCCAAATGTTGTCAACTATCCGAACATCAGCTTCAATTTCGGACCCACCTTGCTGACGTGGCTCGAACGCCATCATCTCGATACTTACGAAAAAATCCTGGTCGCCGATAAGGAAAGCGCTGCGCGACGCAGTAGTCACGGAAACGCGATTGCGCAAGCTTACGGTCACGCGATTCTGCCGCTTTGCAATGCTCGCGATCGGGTAACGCAGATCGTCTGGGGCCTCGCAGACTTTCGCTATCGCTTTGGTCGCGAGGCGGAAGCGCTTTGGTTACCCGAGACTGCGGCCAACGACGAAGTGCTCGCGTTGCTCATTGATCACGGGATGCGTTACGTCATTCTGTCGCCGAACCAGGCTCGCGGCAAAGTCGATAGCTCTAAGCCTTATCTCTTTCGACACCCGAACGGATCCGATCGTTCGTTGGCGGTCTTCTTCTACAATGGACCACTGGCGCAAGCGATCGCTTTCGAGAAAGCACTGGCGTCGAGTCGAGGTTTGGTGGAGCAATTCCTTCGCGCCGCCGGGATAGGCGATCTGGTCAATGTAGCGACGGACGGGGAAACGTATGGCCACCATTTTAAGTTTGGCGATCTCTGTTTGGCCCACGCGCTGGAAGTCGAGGCAAAGGAAGCTGGTTTCTGGATCACAAACTATGGTGAGTATCTCGACAGGCATCCGCCGGAAACTGAAACGGAGATCGATAATGGCCCGGACGGTGAAGGCAGTTCGTGGAGTTGTGTGCATGGAGTTGGACGCTGGTCGCGAGATTGCGGTTGTCACACGGGCGGCGAGCCTGGTTGGAACCAGTCATGGCGCAAACCGTTGCGCGACGCGTTGAATTTTCTTCGCGATGATGCCGCGATCAAGTTTGAAAATCTTGGCAGCGAGTTGTTTCGTGATCCGTGGTCGGCGCGAAACGACTACATCGCGGTGATCCTGGACGAACGTCGCGGGCGCGAGGAGTTCTTTGCCCGGCATGCACTTCTCCCGCTCGATGAGACTCGTGCGCTGAAGCTGCTCGAGATGCAACGAAGCGCGCTCTTGATGTTTACCAGTTGCGGGTGGTTCTTTTCCGATCTTGCCGGCATCGAAACGATCCAGGTGATGCGCTACGCGGCTAGAGTCATTGATTTGCAAAAGCAATTGGGGTTCGAACCTCCGCAACAGCATTTTCTGGAGATGATGGCTGAGGCGAAGAGTAACGACCCGGAAAAGGGCAACGGCGCCGATATTTTTTTACGCGCTGCTCGACCCTAATTGTAGGGGTGGCCCTCCGTGGCCACCCGTGCGTGGGATTCAAAGACGGGTGGCC